>Ga0315549_1001664_pt1 | contig 22562 bp, 17 predicted proteins | sample SalMarSW160200MG_FD_203101 | JGI IMG/M metagenome (GOLD analysis project Ga0315549, IMG submission 203101) | Salt marsh sediment microbial communities from the Plum Island Ecosystem LTER, Massachusetts, United States - Salt Marsh Sediment SW1601-200 ... | reverse complement strand
TTTCCGGAACGGGTTTCCCGGGCGGCCCTACGAATAATGCACTAGCTCAAACTATTCCGGTGCTGGAAGTATTGTGCTAGGGTGCGCCCATGGTCACCAGAAGCGAGGCCTCGCGCGAGATCGTCAGGCTGCTGCCGAACGTCGCGATAGGCCTGCGGCTGGCGACGCTCTTCGACCTGGAGGCCGTGGACCTCACGGCCAACCAGCTGCTGGCGCTGATGCTCGTCAGCTCGGCGCCGGACGGGCGGATGAAGGCCGGCGAGATCGCCGCGCGGCTGGGCATCTCGTTGCCGGCCGCCACGGCACTCGTGGACCGGCTCGTCGCCGCCGGCGTCGTGGCCCGATCCCAGCGTGAAGACAGGCGCGTGGTCTGGGTGTCCGCCACGGACCAGGGGCTGGGCCTGCTCGGCCGGCTCACGGAAGGGCTCGAGAGGGCGATCGACGCCGCGATCGAGCAGTACCCCGACCAGGCCACACTCGACAGCCTCGTGGAAGGCATGCGCAGGGTGGCCAGCTTCGCCGAACGGATAGGCGAGGCGGGCGCCGAGTCAGGTTCGGCGCGACATCCCGCCGCGAACGACTGAGAGGTTGCAGTGCGAGCCCTGTTCGTCTGGCTTGGACACTTCGTGGAGGCCCGGCCCGGATCCATCCTGGCCGTCACGGCCGCCCTGATCGTGCTGGCCGTGCTGGGCGCCACGCAGACCCACATCGTCACCACCCAGGATGCCTTCGTGGACCAGGACAGCGACACGGCCAGGAACGCCAACGCCTACGATGCCGCCTTCGGCCTCGACCCGATGGTGGTGATGATCCCGGGCACCCCCGAAGAGCTCACCAGCCCGGAGATGCTCGACAGGATCGAGAGCCTGACCGACCAGCTGGCCGAAGTGGACGGCGTTCGATCCTGCGTCAGCGTCCTGACCCTGCTCGGCACCGTCAGGCTGCCCGAGGGCACAACGCTGGAGCAGCCCGGCGTGGCGACGTCGATCGTCTTCGGCGCCGACGGACAGCCCACGGCCACGTTCGAGAGCCTGTTCCCGAGCGGCTACGAGCTGGTCCAGATCGCACTGGTCCCCGGGCTGGGCATCGACGGCCAGGGTGAGGTCTCCCAGCGGGTCGAGGAGGCGGTGGCGGCCACCGGCCTGCCGGACGGCACGGTGACGGCGGGATACCCGCGCCTCTACTCCGAGATCATCTCCAGCATCATCCGTGACATGGCGGTCACGGCCGTCGTGGCCGTCCTGCTGATGGTCGCCGTTCTGTACATCGTCTTCCCCGTCCGCCGGCGGCTGATGGCGCTGCCCGTCGTGGTCGTCGGCGTCCTGTTCACCTTCGGCATCACCGGCGCGGCGGGCATCTCGTTGACCCTGGTGACGATGGCCGGCCTGCCGATCCTATTGGGGCTGGGCACGGACTTCGCCATCCAGTTCCACAACCGCTACGAAGAGGAGCTGACGCGCGGCCGGACGCGAGCGGCCGGGCTGGTGGACGCCCTCGTCCACATCGGTCCGGCAGTGGGGACGGCGGTGCTGGCAACGATCCTGGGCTTCATGGCCCTGCTGCTCTCCGCCGTTCCGGCGGTCAGGGACTTCGGCATTCTGCTCGCCCTGGGCGTGGCGATCCTCTACTGCCTGGCGCTCGTCGCCCTCAATGCCCTCCTCTATCGCTTCGACAAGGCCCCGGGCCCGGCCGCGAAGAACGGCACGGCGGCGGTCTCTTCGCAGCGCGGGCCCCGCCTCGATCTCGGCCGCTACCTGGCCGCCGTCTCGATGCGATCGGCGAGGTTCGGTCCGCTCGTCCTGGCCGCGGCCACGGCGCTGGCCGTCGGCGGCCTGGCCGTCGACCACATGGTGCCCGTGGAGACGGAGATCGAGAAGCTGATCCCCGCCAACACGCCGGGCGTCGTGGCAATGAACCAGGTGCGCGAAGCGACCGGCAGCAGCTCCTACATCCAGTTCCTCGTCAGCGCCGACGACGTCACCTCGCCCGAGGTCGTGGGCTGGATGGCGAAGTACCAGGCCCAGGAGATGCAGAAGCATCCCCAGATCGTCAGCGCCGTCAGCCTGCCCACCGTCCTGGGCCCGACGGTCACCATGTTCTTCCTGAAAGGCCCGCTGGTGGCGTTCATCCTGAGCCAGATCCCGGAGCCGATTCGCGTGACCCTGATCAGCGACGACCACAAATCGGCCTCGATCACCTTCAACACCATCCCGATGTCCACCGCCGACGTCGCCGAGCTGATAGATGCCATGGAAGCGGAGGCGGATCCCCCGAGCGGCGTCACCGTCGGGCCGGCCGGCTCGACGTACATGGCCGCCTCCATCCTGACCTCGCTCACGAACGGCCGGCTGGAGATCGCCCTGGCCGGCTTCCTGGCGGTCTTCCTGGGCCTGCTGGCCATCTATCGCAGCTGGCGCAGGGCGGTCACCCCGGTCGTGCCGATCATCCTGGTGACCGGCTGGTCGTCGGGGGCGATGTGGCTCCTGGGCATGGAGCTGAACCCGCTCACGGCCGTCATGAGCGCCCTGATCGTGGGCATCGGCACGGAGTTCGCGGTCCTGCTGCTGGGCCGCTACTGGGAGGAGCTGGGCCGCGGCCTTCCGCCACAGGAGGCGATGCACAAGGCCGTCACCAGGATCGGGCGGGCGATCGCGGCCTCCGGCCTGACGGTCGTGGCCGGCTTCGGGGCTCTGCTGGCGTCGTCGTTCCCGGCCATCCGCGACTTCGGCGCCGTGACCGTCATCGACGTCCTGCTGGCCCTGGTGGCCACGATCGTGGTCGTCCCGCCGCTGGCCCTCTTCCTGGTCCGCGGGGCGGGGGCGTCGCAGGAGCGAGCCGCCTGATAGAGAAGCCGGTCCGGGTCCGCGACTACTCCTGACCCTCCCCCTGGCCCTCCTCGGCCGGAGCCTGTGCCTCTTCCGTCGGCCGTCGCAGGATCCCAACCAGGACCGTCGCCGCACCCGATCCGATGACCAGCCAGCCCATCACCGCCAGCAGCTGCGAGATCGAATCGGAAGTCGCGACGCGGTACAGGAGCAAGACGCCAAGAGCCGCCAGCAGGGCATCGAACCCGATCGACGTCCAGTGCGCCCTGCGGTGGCGTATGGACGGGATCGCGGTCAGCAGGCCCAGCAAGCCGTAGGCGAGGCCGCCGCAGCCGAGCGCGATCCTCATACCCACCACAGTTATCTGCTGCACGGCGGAAAGCGCGATCACCAGCACGCCTACGACGAATCCGACCGCCCCGCGAATGAGAGTGATGTCGCGCACCCGGCCACGTTCGAGTCTCCTGAAGCCCAGGAACCATTGCCGGCACCCGTCGGCGACCAGCCCGGCAGAGATGAGCAGCGCGAGGATGTACTCCGCCCGCTCCCCATCCGCCAGGAAGTAGACCCCGCCCAGAATGAGCAGAACGCCCTCTCCGATCACGACCCGCCAGTCGGCCCCCCGCCAGGGCGCGATCCGGTCCGCGGCCCGATCCACTACCCGTGCCATCGACAGCCCTCCCAGCCGAAGCCCGGACCTGTGCCGTGCGTTGCATCCGGGCATTCGTATCGTGACCAGCACACGCGGCGAGCGCAACATCTGCCGCGGGTCGGGTCTCAGGTGGCTTGCTGCGGCACGGAGAGGAGGCTAGGCTTCCCTGGCCTGAACTCGTCTGCATCCCGGGAGGAGCCGCCATGCGCAGGCAACCGGTCATGTTGCTCGCTATGGCGCTTGTCGCTGCGAGCCTGGCGACTGGCTGTGGAGGGGCCACTACGACGCCTTCGACGCAGCCCACGGCGATTCCAACGGGAGCGCCGACCGCATCGGCGTCCGCGGTTATCGCGCCCACGGCGGTACCCGGCGGCCCGCCACTGCCCTCAGCCGACGGCTGGCCGTTCACCGCCCCGTCCACGCCGCTGCCGGTCCCGACATTCGGTCCCGACGGCACAGCCTACGTCGACGTGACCATCTGGCCCGCGTCGGAGGATCCCGGCGGGTCGGTCGAGTACGCCCGGCTGGCGGCGATCGATGCCTCGGGCCGGATGCGCCCGGGATGGCCGGCCCAGCTGGGCACCGGGCGGCTATCCGGCCTCGTCGTGGGGTCGGACGGACTGGTCACCGTCCTCGTCGAGACGATCGGGAGCGACCCCTATTCCGGAACCACGTACAGCCTCCACCGGCTCGGCTCGGCCGGGCTCGAGGTGACTGGCTGGCCGGTCGTCGTGGAGGAAGCGATCGACTGCAGCGAGCCGGTCGTGGCCGACGACGGCTCTGCCTATCTGGCCTGCGAGCCCACCAGCGAGGAGGGCTCATGGCGCGTCAGTGCGTTCGACGCCCAGGGTGGCACCAGGGCCGGTTGGCCGGCGACCCTCGAGATGTGGTACAAGCCGACGCTGAAACTCGGCTCGGACGGCACCCTGTTCCTCTGGGCCGGCGCCTATGACGGTAGCGGCCAGCTCCATGCACTCGGATCGGATGGACGAGACCGCTCCGGCTGGCCGGTGGCGACGCCTGTCGGCACCGGCGACTTCCTCCTCGCCCCGGACGGGAGCGTCCGCCTGATCTCGTACGTGGACCTCGTTGGAAGCCCATGCATCGACGCTGGCAGCACCTCGATCTCCGCCATCGGGGCCAACGGCCGGACCCTCCCAGGATGGCCGCGGACCATCGACGGCGCCGCGATCGAGCCCGTCATTGACCCGCAAGGCACGATCTACGTCGCCTCGACGAACGTGCGGGGCAGCTCGCCCGGACAGGTGAAGGTGGTCGCCATAGGCACGGACGGAAGCACACGGGCCGGCTGGCCGGTCGCCCCCGCCGGCTTCACCTCCAGCTGTCCCGACAGGAGCCTCAGGCTCGGTCTGAGCCCCGCCGGCACGCTGTACCTCCTCGGCAACACGGACGACCCTCGGGCCGGCAGGGTGATCGCCCTCGAGCCAACGGGGCAGACCGTGTCGGGCTGGCCGTTCGAGACAGGCTTGCTCGAGACCGGCTGCAACGCCTGCGCGCCAGGCTCGCCGCCGCAGGCTCCGGTGTTCGGCTCCGACGGGACCGTCTACCTGGCGGCGGAAGGAGCGTCCGGAGTGCAGGTCGTTGCCCTGGATACCCAGGCAGGCGTCCGCTCCGGTTGGCCGTATCCGCTGCCCTTCGGGACCGAAGCGCCGGACTTCGTCCAGCTCACAGTCGGCCCGAACGGCAACGTCTACGTGGCCCTCCTGTCGATGGGGATGGAGTCCTCGGCTGAGGATGTTGCCACTCTCCTGGTCCTCCGGCCCGACGGCAGCCCGGCGCACAGCGGGAATCCCGCAGCGGCCAGAGACCCCGGGCAGCGTCCGCTTGTTCAGCAGGATGATTTGTCGGCGTCGGGTGGCAGGACGCTGTAGCGCCGCCACATGGCCAGTCGCGCGCAGATCACGGCGAAGACTGGGATCGCGACGGCCAGGATCAGCCAGTGCCCGTCCCCCATCGGCACGAGCAGCAGCGTGGAGGTGAACTCGACGGCGATCAGGACGTAGAGGATCCGGACGATGACCAGCCGCGACAGGCGGGTGCAGATCAGCGCCCCTGTCGGCGCGCCGATGGCGACGACCGGCACCGCGGCCAGCCACATGTCTACCGGCGGTCCCGTGAAGTCGCCCATCACGATCACGTGCGTGGCGAACGCGGTCCACGACACCAGGGTCAGCAGCACCACCGTCGTCGGCGTTACGACCCGCTCGCACACCCGGAAGGCCAGCACGAGCAGGATGAACATGATCGTGTTCTCGCCGACGGCCGCGAGCCCGGACAGAAGCCCGCCCAACAGGCCCGCCCCCAACAGGGCGAGACGCTCCCCGGGCCCGAACAGATGCGGCGCCATCTGATCGCGCCGATCCGGAGCATGCCGGAGGCTGATCCAGAGAGCCAGCGCCAGGCCGACGAGAATCGCGGTGAAGGTGAGCCGAACGGTCGCCGCCTGGAGCCTCGGCGCCAGGTAGATGCACGAGAAGAAGACGCCGGCCATGGCGGCCGGCGCCCCGAACCTGATCGCCCGCCACTCGATCGGCACCCTGTTGCGGATGATCGAGGTCGTGGCGCAGCCCATGCCGACGCTCTGGATGGCGAAGGAGAAGAGACGGGCCTGATCGGCCGGGACGGTGAGCACCTTGGTCAGCACCGGGAAGGCGACGGCGCCGCCACCCTCCGACGTGCCGCCCCCGACGAGCGAGCCGAAGACCATCGTGAGCGAGACCTGCCAGTGGTTAGCTACGGCGTTCAGGGAGCGCTCGCCCCCCAGGATGAGCCAGCAGAAGAACACGATGACGCCCAGCGCCAGGTTCGTCCGCAGCATCGGAAGGACTGCCGGCGGCTCCGGGAGGACCGGCTCGGCCGAGGGAGGATTGCTCTGGACCGTGATGGCTGTCACAACAGTGGGTATTCTCGCAGAGGCGCAGGGGCGCAATCCACGCATAACCTCTCAGGTCGGCCGGCCCCCTGCCTATACTTGCCTTCGGCTTGGACCTGTCGGGAGGCGAACGTGGCGGACAGGACTATCACCCTCGGCGGCAACGCCTATCCGGTCATCCTGCCCAACATCCGCGATCCGCGACTCGGCATCGCGGCGGTCGTTCTGAGCCTTCACGCCCTGGGGCAGCTGGGGCTGCATTGGCCGCTCAGCGTCTGGCAGATCCTGGTGGCGATCCTGGTTTGCGCCGTCATCGAGATCGCGGTCACGTTCGCCCGGAAGCGGGTCATCATCTGGCCGGCCAGCGCCCTTCTCACCGGCAGCGGCGTGGCCCTTCTCCTGCGCGTCGTCGGGACACCGGCGGACCAGCCCTGGGCTACGAACGGCCTGCTGATGTTCGCCGGCGTGGCCGCGTTCTCGCTGGTGCAGAAGTACTTCATCCGCTACAAGGGCAAGAACCTGTTCAACCCGTCGAACGTCGGCCTGGTGCTGGCCTTCCTGATCTTCGGCAATTCACAGCTCGAACCACTCAACCTGTGGTGGGCCCCCCTCAATGCCTGGATGATCGCCGCCTACGCGATCATCCTCGTGGGCGGCACGTACGTTATCTGGCGGGCGAAGATGATGCTGCTGTCGGGGACCTTCTTCGTCGGGTTCGCGGTCCTCCAGGGTGTCCTCGCCGGCTCCGGCCACTGCATGACCGCCAACTGGGCCTTCGCCCCGGTCTGCGGAGCGGACTACTACCGGATCATCGTCACCTCGCCGGAGGTGTTCATCTACGCCTACTTCATGGTCACCGACCCCGCCACCGTGCCTGCCGGCCGGGTCGCGCGGATCGCGTTCGCCCTGTGCGCCGCCGTGTCCACCACGCTGTTGATGGCGCCACAGGCGGACGAGTTCGGGACGAAGGTGGCGCTGCTCGGCGGATTGACGATCCTCCTGCTCGCCCATCCGCTGTTCGACATGGCCTTCCCCGAGAAGGGCTCCGCCCAGGACACCATCAAGGCGTTCGGGACAAGGCTCGTGACCGGCGGCCGTCCCGGCCTGCTCCGCCCGATCGGCGGCGTGGCGACGATGGCCCTCGTCGTGGCAGTCGTGGGCGCCAGCGTCGTCTACGCCGGCACACCGGCTCGCACGGCCGTCGCGCCCAACACCACGGAGATGCTGAACGGCGTGGCGTATCAGATCGACCCGTCGACGCTCCCGCCCATCACCGTCAGCCAGTCGGTCCGGGACTGGGACCACGAGATCGCGGACAGCGCCCCCCAGCTGCTGGTGACCCTGGCCCAGAACCTGGCCGTCGAGAACCAGGCGCTGCTGCGGTCGGACGAGAACCTGCTCACCGCCATCGACCACGGCGACCGCCTGGACGAGATGCAGGCCCGGCTGAGGCAGGACGCCGCGGCCGGCACGTGCGTCATCGACGTCTACACGTTCGATTCGGTGAACGTAACCCTGATCGTGCCGTTCGGCGTCCAGACGGGCCTGAGCCTGGGCTTCGACGCGAAGGGGACGGTCACCTACCAGACCTACGACTCGGCCGGGAACTTCGCGTCCAGCCAGTCGGCGCCGTTTGCGCAGACGTTCGCCATTCGACGGGCGACCGGCGAGCGCTGGCTCAACGTGGCCGTGCTCCCTCCGGGGACAGGCAGCTGAGCCGGCTTACTCGCCGCGGGACGGTTGTCGCCACCCTGGTGGCCGTGGTGGCGATCGTCGCGGCGGCGGGCGGATACGCGTTCCTGCAACTCCAGTCGAGTGGCGCCTCCGGGCCGCCCTCCTTCGTGGACGAGACGGCCTCGGCCGGCATCGACCAGACCTACGACGGCGACGCCATGTTCGACACCGGCGGCGGCGTGGCGGTCTTCGACTGCGACGGCGACGGCAAGCCGGAGATCTACATGGCCGGCGGCACGAACCCGGCCGTGCTGTACCGCAACGACAGCCCGATCGGCGGCGCCCTTCGCTTCAGCGCCATCCACGATTCCGCGACCGACCTCACCAGCGTCACCGGCACCTATCCGATCGACATCGACGGCGACGGCAACACGGACCTGGCGGTCCTTCGGGCGGGCGGCAACGTCATCCTGCGCGGCCTGGGCGGCTGCCGGTTCGAGCGGGCCAACGAGAGCTGGGGGATCGATGGCGGCACCAGCCTGTCGATCGCCTTCAGCGCCACCTGGGAGGGCTCGAACGGGCTCCCGACCCTTGCCTTCGGCCGCTTCCGCAAGATCGATTCGACAGGCAAGCTCACGCTCGATTGCGACTCGCCGATGTTCATCCGTCCCGATGCGTCCGGCACGGGCTACGCGGCGGCCGTCTCGCTGGAGCCCGGGTACTGCTCGCTCTCGCTGCTCTTCAGCGACTGGAGCGGCACGGGCGAGAGGGACCTCCGGGTCGCGAACGACCGCAACTACTACCTCGGCGGCCAGGAGCAGCTGTGGCGGATCGTGCCGGGCGAAGCGCCGAGACTGTACACGGCCGCGGACGGCTGGCAGAAAGTGCAGATCCAGGGCATGGGCATCGCCAGCTACGATCTGGCCGGCGACGGCAAGCCCGATTACTTCCTGACGAGCCAGGCCGACAACAGGCTCCAGGAGCTGGCCGGCGGGCCCGGCCGGCCGGAGTTTCGCGACATCGCCCTGAAGATGGGCGTGACGTCCGCCCGCCCCGGCGCCGGGGACGACGTCCTGCCGTCTACCTCCTGGCACCCCGAGTTCCAGGACGTCAACAACGACGGCTTCGTCGATCTCCTCATCACGAAGGGCAACCCGAGCGTGGTGCCCGAATACGCCTCGAAGGATCCGAGCGCCCTCTTCCTGGGCCAGCCGGACGGTACGTTCGTGGATCGGGCTGAGGCGGCCGGGATCGTCGACTTCGACAGGGGGCGGGGCGCGGCGCTGGCCGACTTCAACCTGGACGGCCAGCTGGACCTGGTCGAGATGTTCTATCAGGCCCCGGCGAAGCTGTGGCGCAACGTGGGCACGGGCGACGCGGCCAATCCAGCGCCGATGGGCCACTGGCTGGACGTCAAGCTCTCGCAGCCTGCTCCGAACACCGACGCGATCGGGGCGTGGATCGAGGTACAGGCGGGCGACAAGACCTGGCGGCGCGAGCTGAACGTGGGCGGCGGGCACTCCAGCGGCGAGCTGGGCTGGATCCACTTCGGCCTGGGCACCGCCACCGACGCCCAGGTCCGCGTCAAGTGGCCGGACGGCACCACGGGACCGTGGCTGCCCGCCTCCGCCGACTCGTTCGTGGTGGTTACGAAGGGCGCCGACGCCGCCACTCCCTGGCAGCCCGCGACTCCCTGACCGAGCGCGGCTGTGGCGGCCGCACCACTACATCGATACACCGGAACCCGGTTGCGGCGAAGGTTCCGGTCGAAGGGTCGTAGATCTCAGCCGAGGCGAGGTCCTGGAAGATCGGGATGCCGATGCAGTCGTATCCGCCTGCGATCAGCACCCTTCCGTCCGCGAGAAGCGTGGCTGTGGCCTCGGCACGGGGATGGGTCATGTCGCCGGTGGTGACGAACGTGCCAGTCGGGCTCGGGATATCGTGTCGTGGCCGGATGCCGAAGGACTGGCGGTCGCCCCGAGCGCCGAGGCGGATTCGGTATCTCGTCCCGCAGCCTAGGCCTTGAACAGCTCGGCAGAATCGGTGGGTGCCAGGTGAATCCCGCCCGCGATCAAGACCGTGCCGTCCTGTAGCGCCACCGCGATCTGGTCGGTGCGGCCCTGGATCATCTTCGAGCTGAGCACCCCGAAGCCAGTGGCCGGGTCGTACAGACCGGCCAGGCCGGCGTAGACGCTATCCACTTCCTCGAGCGTGCCCCCCGCGAACAACACTCGGCCGTCGCGCATCAGAGTGACAGTCCCCGGAAGCCAGCCCTCAGGGCCAAAGCGCCCCTCAGGGCCCTGGAACGACCCCGCTTGAGTGAAGGTCCCCGTCACGGAGTCGTAGGTCATCAGGTGGTTGACCCGCGAGTCCAGGTCGAAGATGTGTATGAGAGCCCTACCATCCTGCAGCACGATCGCCGCCTGCACTCGCGCACTGCCTGGCACAGAGCTTGATGGGAACGAGGCCGAGATCGAACTCGACAGGCCGCTCTCCGGGTCGAACAGCTCGGCGCGCGGACCGGCCATGGTGTTGTTTGCCGCCAGCCTGTTGCCCACCACGAGCACCTTGCCGTTGGGCAGAAGGACTGCCCTCACACCCGTGTAGAAGACGGTCGCGCCCGAGTAGTTCTCTGCTGCCACACCCGTGTAGACGTTCTCAAGGGTGCCGGCCTGGGTGAACTCACCTGTCGCGGGGTCGTAGACCTCGATCAGACGGCTGTACGGGCCAAGGACCAGGACGCGGCCGTCTGCCAGGAGCACGGCGGAGCCGAACCGACGAGGTTCGGACATCGAGCCGGTGGGCGTGAACTCGCCGGTTGCTGGATCGTAGATCTCGGCCGACTCGAGGGCGGTCTCGCCAGCCCAGTCTTCGAACGTGCACTTGGCTGGGTCGAGACAGCCGTCTCCGCCTGCGATCAGGACGCGGCCGTCGGCGAGAGGCGTTGCCAGGGCCCTTGCCCGAGTCGTGGTCATCGATCCAGTCGGCGTGAACTGCCCCGTCGAGGGATCGTACAGCTCAGCCGAGGCAACGTACGGGGTGATTGGGACGAAGACGTACTGGCCGGATGGGTCGTCGAAGCCGGCGGTGCCGCTTTCGTCGTAGCCGCCCGCGATCAGCACTCTGCCGTCCGCCAGCAGCGTGGCCATGGCCGCGCCACGGGCATGGGTCATGTCACCGGTGGCGACGAAGGCGCCCGTCGGGCTCGGGATGGGGGTCGGCGTGGGGGTCGGCGTAGGCGTGGCTGCCAGAGTCGGGCTGGCCATGTCGCTGGGCTCGGTGCTGAGGCTCTGAGCCGCGCTGGCGCAGCCGACGGCGCTGGTGAGCGCCAGGAGGACTGCAAGCCCCAAGCCGCGCAGAGGCGCAACCTGGTTCGATGCCCTCCGGCGCAGGCCCGGCCGATGCCCGAACAGGACGAAATGCGAAGTGCTCATTCTGGATCCCCCGCCTCACAGGCTACATGGAAGATGAGGTCGCTCCCCCTGCAGATCCTGCGGGGGACTGGTATCTGGTGCGAACGGCCATGAGAGAGTCCCCGCTGGCAGCCAAGCAGAAGTCAACTCGAACCGCTTCCACGACGCTCTTCCCCTCTGGCGCGTTCAGACAGCGCAATGACGGCGGCCTGCTCGATGCTGTGACGGCTGCATCGACCTTCGGGGCGATCCTCTCGACGAGTCCGCCCCTGCGCCTGCGCCGCGCTGACCCCGAAGAGCGATCCAATGCGACCCGCTCCAGCGCCGGGTCAGCTCGGGATCTGGAGCGGGAGACGGGTCTCGAACCCGCGACATTCAGCTTGGAAGGCCGGGGCACCTGAGCGCTACAGCATCACGTTCAGGAGGGCGAGCGTAGCGTGTCCAGTTATCGTGTCGTCGCCCGTCGGTCACATCCGCAGGTGCGGCATCAAGCCGGGCTAGTGACAGTAGAGGGACCGGGCGAAGTCGATCACCTGGTTCGACGGGGCAGCTGCCCTGAGCGACAGGTCGCGGGCGCCATCAGACCAATGGAGCCCATAGGGCCGGCCGAGCGGGGTGGGCGCAGACTCGTGGATGAGGATGCCCTGGTACGGTCCGACCTGGACCATCGCGTAGCCGCGGCTTGCTCCAGGCCCGTATGAGTCTAGCGTCCTCTGGATCGACAGAGCGTCGTGTCCTCGGGCGGGCTCTTCCGCGAGGAACCAACCGCCCGCGCCAATGATCTCCTCGGCGCTCAAGCCATCGGTGCTCGACGGCGCGTAGACGAGCAGCAGTTTCGCTTCATCGGTCGCGCCCGTGGCCGTCCAGGGCAACAGCAACGACCTCTGAAGAGTTGAGCCCGCGGGCGGCTGCGCCGGAACGAGGGCTTCGAGCAATGCCTCGACGCGTGGGTCTCTCGGGGTCACAACGAGACCCTCGAGCGGACCCTCCGCGGGCTGCCCAAAGGCCAGAAGGGTCGGATCGCTGTCGGTGGGCATCGTCACAGCTGCGGCGGGACCGCAGCCGACGGCTAGCAGGCTCGACGGGCTCACGGCGATGCTGGCTGTGGGCGCCTGACTCGGGCTGGCCGTCTGGGTCGGTTCGGTGCTGGGGCTCTGAGCCGCGCTAGTGCAGCCTGCGGCGCCGGTGAGCGCCAGGAGGCCTGCTAGCCCGATGCCGCGCAGGGTCGCCAGCGGCGTCGATGTCCTTCGGCGCTGGCACCGCCGCCGATGTGCCAGGAAACTGAAACACGAGCCGCCCATCTTCGACTTGTCCCCTCTTGCGCAGTGAGCGACTGCAGTGTATCGACAAGATGGGAGAGTGGAGCGGGAGACGGGTCTCGAACCCGCGACATTCAGCTTGGAAGGCCGCGGAGCGTGAGCGCTGTAGCACCACGCTCAGAGGGGCGAGCGTAGCGTGTCCAGTTATCGTGTCTTCGATATCCGCTGGTCGGTTGTTACGCTTACGGTGTGGCGGCCAGCGAAGAGGGGTCGAGCATGTCGAAGGACTGGCAGACGGACCTGACATTCATCCGCACAATTGCACCTCCACCCGCCGAGCCGTTTGGCGTCCCAGTCGATTGGGATCGGTTCGAACAGGAGAACGGTTTCTCTCCCCCAGCCGATTTCAAGGGGCTGGTGGACCTCTACGGCTCCGGCTTCTTCGTCTCCGGCCTCGGAGAGCTCGAGATCCCGCAGGCGCTTCATCCCGAGCGGACGTTCGTCGAGAGCATTCAGTGGGAGATCGACAGCCATCTCGGCATGAAGAAGAAGTTCCCGCAGTTCGAGCCCTCATGGCCGGCCTTCCCGGCCCCGGGCGGCTGGCTGCCCTTGGGTGGCACGGGCATCGGCTGGACGGTCGGATGGTTGACGAGGGGAGATCCCGACGATTGGTGGATCGCGATCCACGGCCATCGCGACGGCTGGGCCGACGAGGCCCCGATCGGGCTCGTCCAGTTCGTCCGTCGATGGCTGACAGGAAACCTCGGGTTCGCGGAGGTCGAGCCCTTCGAACCCGGCAACGTCAGTTTCCTGCCCCAGACTGAGAACTATCCGTGGAGCGGCAGGACGTGTGAGGTCACGGTCGCGTTCGCACCGACGTTGGAGCCCGGTCGTTTCGCCCTTGTGCCCCCCGAGATGGAGATCGACCCTTGGATGGCCGCCATGGGCCGCGAGCTGGCGCCACTCATGTCGCACGATGAGTTGCTGGCTCAAGTTGCTCCGGCTGTCGTCCGTTCGCATGGCGGATTCGGGAATCGTGGCGTCGCCGAACAAGCCGATGTTGCCCTGAGCTATCGCCCACGGGAGGAGCCCACAGTGATTGAGGCCGTCGAGGGCCTTGCGTCTCGACTGGGCACGACCATCACATCCGTCACGGCGCGCGACGGCACTCCTGGATGGCCGGCGATGCGGGCCCGAAAGCAGAACTGAGTCGGCTGAGCGCCGCTGCGGCGCGACCGTCGATGAACCTTGGCAGAGGAGGGAGCCAGATGACCAAGTTCGACGACGTCGATTTCCACGACGGCGATGCCGCGGCGAAAGGTCAACCGGTAGAGAACGCCTTCACGCACATCGGCTTCATGTTCGTGTGGCTAGTCCGGCACGACCTTATGAACGCCAGAACCTTCTCCGCTTCGATGTCGCGGGAGATCGCCAGCGGGAGCATCCGGCCTAACGATCTGCGCGACCTCGTCGACGGACAGCTGCTCAGCTCTATGCTCAAGCGCGAAGCATCGGCTTTCCTGGCCGCCTACTACCCGTCCGGCTATGGAGCCGACTTCGACGCCGAGTTCGGAGCCTTGCCCGATTACGGCGTCTCCGACGATCCCGAGCACCAAGCGCGAATCGAACGCCGGATCGACGCTGCCTACGAGCAGTGGCTCGCGGCGGGCCGGCCCGGACCGAAGAGCCCGAATGCCGTCTGGAAGCAGCCGGGTCTCGCCGACATGGCGGCGAGTATCGAGCTTCCGGAGATACAGCCACTTCCGCCGGGCTCCAGCGTCGATGACATCATGGCCGCCCTCTCACAACTCACCGGATCGAAGATCATCAGGGTCGATCAGATCCCGCCAACCCATGTGGACGAGGACCTGGAGGCGCTCGTCGCCGCCGCTGCCGGAACGCCGATGCGGATGTCGTCGGCCAGTGCTCGTGGCTATGGCGATTCGACCCTGAATCGCACCCTGCGGACACTCGGCGTTCCAGCGAAGGATGTGCACATAGTCAATGGCCTGGCCGAGCATGCCAACCCGTGTTTGTGGGTCCACCGAGTCCCCGGCGTAGACCGCGACCACCTCGCCGCGGCGTACCGGTCATACGTGGAGGGTCGCGGTGGCCGATGGCGTGACCGCACGGTCGGCGACATCCCAGCCCGGACCGCTCCGTTCGCGCCCCGCGGAGTTCCCCCGGCGACAATGATCTGGTTCACCGTGGACGAGCATGCCGTGCATCTCTCAGGACACGACGATAACCCGGACCTCGACGCCATAGCCGTCCGCCTGCTGGAGGCGCTACGCCGCTGACCAGGCGGGCAGCGAGCCTCGACCTTCGGCTAGCATCGACGGCATGGGGATGCGAGAGCGACTCGAGAGGCTGGCGGGGCGACTCCGGGGCTGGATCATGGACGATTGGCCTGCATCGCTGATTCCGCTGATTGCGTTGTTCGTTGTCGTCCTTGCCGTCCTGGCCGGCGCCGTCTGGCCACGCGGTAGTCAGTGGCCGGCCGTCTACGTCCCGAGCTACGGGCCGGCCGTGATGAGCACTACCCGACTCATCAACTCCACCGACCATACCGTGCTCGTCTCGCTCAGCCTGGGCGAACCTTCCGGGTCGGGGTTGTCCGGCACGGAGATACGCGCTCACTCGACCTACGATTCCGCCGGCTACGCGTTCACCGACATCGACATCACGATCGAGTTCACCGACCCGAGAGACTGCACGTCTCTGGGCAGTGTCACGCTTCGGGGTGCGGCGACCATCGAACTCCCCGCGAGCGGCCCGCCCGTCGTCAAATCGAACGAGGGACCGCCGATGCCCACCCCGGGTGGGACGATTCCGCCGCTTAGCTACAGCGATGTCTGTGCTGACACCGTCGGTCTGGAGGGTGCGGCGTGGCGGCATCAGGGCAGCCTGATCGGAATCGGCGACGACCAGGGCTGGTTCATCGAGCCTCAAGGAACGCTGATGAGAGTGGCCGGAGAGGGAGAACGGGTCGAAAACCTGAAGGAGCTATCAGATGGTTCGGTCATCGCCTCCCGGCCGCGCCCCGGCTCCACCTCCGGCACCAGTGTCCTCTGGCGGACCGACCGGCGGGGCTCCTCGTGGCAGGCCTGGGACATGCCCGGGATGCCAACGGCCTCGGCCGACGGACGTTGGTTCGCCTACACCTCCAGCGGGCCCACGCCTGCCGACAGCTTTGCCCTTCATGTCATCAGGCCGGATGGCAGCGGCGATATCGACCTCGGCAACAGGGTCGAGGACTTCGTCTGGGCGCCAGACTCCAGCCGCCTCGCCGTCCTTGTGAACGGTGACGCACCCGACTATGAAGGCCGGCTGGAAATCTGGGGTGTCGACGGGTCGAAGAAGGTCGTCCGTAACAAGGTCGACGCCTACGCCGGGCTGGATTGGTCGCCCCGAAGCGATCGTCTGGCGGTCACGGCCGACGACGGTGGGAGATCGCCGAACCAGCGACTTCTGATCGTCGATGAATCGGGGACTCAGCTGGCGGAGCTCACGCCCGGCAAAGCCGGCGTCCGAGCGACCGAGATACTCGATGGCGTGACCTACGAAGACCGCATGGGCTGCCCGAAGTTCTCACCCGACGGCACGAAGCTCGCCTTCCTGCGAATCACGTACCCGTATCCGAACAACGCCGAGGTCGATGACGTGTATGTCGCGGCGGTGGACGGTACCGGCGCGACACTCATCACGGACCACGGCTATTCGGGGACGCCAGTCTGGTCGCCCGACGGCAGCTGGTTGGCCGTCACTCGCTCCCGGGGCGACGACGACAGCACCTACGTCACGTTCGTCGCCCACCCCGACGGCAGCGGCTATCGCCTCATCGCCCACGGCCTCTGGGTCACGCAGTGGGTGCCCGACTGATCTCGCCAGGGCAGCCCTGGGCGTGAAAGGTGCTGGAGCGGGAGACGGGTCTCGAACCCGCGACATTCAGCTTGGAAGGCCGGTGAGCGTGAGCGCTACAGCATCACGCTCAGAGGGGCGAGCGTAACGTGTCCAGTTATCGTGTCGTCCATCTCGCCGCCCGGGCAGGACCTCACGCTAAGCTAGGAGGACCAGCCGCGGAGCAGGCTACCCGGCCGACGGCGGCATGGAGGGCGGATGGAACCCAGACCTCAGTCCGTCGGGCGCGTTACTCGAATTCCGGCCGCAGGCGTTCGCTCGCTCCTGTGGCGAGGCGACGAACTTGTCGACCTGGCGAGTGGAGGTGTCCGTTATCGGCTCGACGGCAGCTCTAGTTCCGGTGGCTTCCAATACGCCTACTCCTTCGATCGGGCCACTGTCTCGCCGAGTGGCGAGCACTCGGTGCTGTATGTCAACGAAGGCACCAAGGGGCTCGTCATCACGAGAAGTGGCCTGCCGGTTCGGGAGATAGATCGCAGCTTCTACTACGCCAACCGCTACGAGTACCCGGTGGCACTGGCGAGCGTGGATGGCAAGGATCTACTGATCCACTGCCCCGACTCCTACCAAAGGCTCGAAATCGAGGACGCGGAGACGGGCCAGTCACTGAGCGCCCGCCCGACCAAGTCGAGATCCGAGACATACGACTTCTTTCACTCTCGGCTTTCGGTGACTCCTGACAACATCTACCTCGTCAGCTCGGGATGGTTCTGGGGCGCCACCAGCAGCGTCATGGTCTATGACCTCTCGGAAGCTCTTGCTCGACCGGAACTGCTAGATGAAGGCGGCCTAGTCAGCTGGAGCTACAGTGACCTCGACGGTGGGGAAGTCGGGTCCGTCGCCTATGTGGGCGACGACTGTCTGCTTGTGGCTTGCTACGCGGAAGATCCGAGAGATCCGGAAGACCAGGATTTGGATGCCCCGACGCACATGCTGGGCCTGTGGTCCATTCCCGACCAGACCTGGCTGTCGAAGTTGACCATGCGTGAACCGATCGGAACCGTGATGGCAATCGATCGGAACCGCTGCGTGAGCCTCTACAGACATCCGAAACTGATCGATCTGAGCACCGGCTGCGTGATCGCTAGCTGGCCGGAGATCGACAGCGGGACCCAGGTGGACTCCTTCGTCACGCTGGCAATGCGCGTTCCGCCAACGGCGCTGGACTCGGCCAATCGTCGCTTTGCCATCGCGGGCGCGGACGCGATCTCAGTGGTCGAAATCGATGGAGACCTGTCTGGGCAAGGCTGAGCGTTGTGGCACACGACCCACGGCCTTCTTGAGGAGACCCCTCGCAGGCTGAGTGTCGTCCCGAGCGTGAAACGGTGAGTGGAGCGGGAGACGGGTCTCGAACCCGCGACATTCAGCTTGGAAGGCCGATGAGCGTGAGCGCTACAGCATCACGCTCAGAGGGGCGAGCGTAGCGTGTCCAGTTATCGTGTCGTGGGAAGCTCGGATGCAGACTGCCTCACTGGCGCCGGAGGGCGGATCCCCCAGGTGGGCGAGGGGCGGGACGAGGCGGCTCAGCAGCACGAGTAGGCAGCGCCGATTGGGCCTCGAATTCGTCCAGCAGCGCCAGGATCTCGGGACACTCCCAAAGCCGATTCCGTCGCCAATCGCCCCGGACCGGCCGAAGAATCCCGGCGGCCTCCAGGCGGCCGATCGCCATGTTAGCGGACTGAAAAGTCCCTCCAATGGTCTCCCGAGCTGTGTTCACGGTGAGCATCGGATGAGCGGCGAGGCTGCCTATTAGGCTGGCAGCTCCTGATCCTCGCCGCGGCCGGACAGACTCCAACCACCGAGCCTCGAGCTCATTCAAGCTGATGCCCAATCGCTTCGACGCTGAGGCCGCATCCGAGAGCGATCTCGCGAAGAACAGGATCCATGCGTTCAGATCCCCCTCGCGATACGCGGTCAAACCCTCGACGTATCGGCGCCTGTTGGTGGCAAGGACAACAGAGACTGGCGGCACGATGCGGTTGGCGACACGGCCCCTTCGCAGCGCAATGTGGATCAAGGCCCTGCCCGTACGTCCGTTGCCATCAACGAAGGGATGGATGGTTTCGAATTGGGCATGGGCTATCGCTGCCTGGGCAATCGGCGATAGACCGTCGCGATTGAGATACCCGACGAGGTCGGCCATGAGCTCAGGGACCCGCCCCTCAGGAGGCGGGATGAACTCTGCGTTGCGTGGCGAGTCTTCCTGGCCGATCCAGTTCTGGACGTCTCGAAGTCTGCCTGCAAAGCGCCTCTCCCTTGGCAGGACCATCAGTCGGTCGTGGATCGAGAGCACATCGTCGAGGGTTAGGACCCGTGCTTCTGACGCGATCCTCACAGCCAACTCCATGGCGGAGATGTTGGCAACTACGCTTCGCGCCGTTTCGTCTCGGTCCTCATCGGTCGCCAAAGCCTTGGCGATGCGCCGCTGACTCATCTCCAGGCCCTCGATCCGGCTCGAGGCAAGAGCTTCGGTCCGCAAGAGCTGGCGACCCACGACCTCAAGACCACGGAACGTGGGGCTGGACTGTAGCTCGCGGACTCCGACTGCGGCTGCTTCCATCTCCGCGACGACGCTGTCTGTAAGGCGCGTCTCCAGTTCGCGAATGGGATCTGGCACGAACGCCGAGTAGCGGAAGGGAGTTCGGGAAGATCTCGGCCCGTAGGCTTCGGGAGACGGCTCCCAGATCCTTTCGATTGGCCTCGGCATCCTTTGCTCCCTGAGTTCCATGTTTATGCTTCGATAAACAACCTTGAATAAGGGCCCATCATATTCAAGGATCCACTCGCCGGCAAGAGAGCGGGCATGAGTCCCAACGTCGAAGCACTGAGCCGCATTCTGCGAGAGAGATGTGCGCACTGGTGGGTTGTACGAAGAAGAGGGTGACGAAGACGAAGAAGATGATCATCATCAAAAGGAGGACGATGAGGAAGGGGTGGTCGAGCGGCCTGAGCTTGAGGCGCTTCATCAGGCCCTACAGGGGCAGGAGGAGCAGGAGGAGGGCCCCGCCCCCTGCAATTCCTCGGTGGATGGCAAGGGTCGGGCCGCCTGCTCAGGCAGCCTACTCGGAAGGCAGCCGGAGCAGGCTGAGTATCGAGCTGAGCACGAAACGGGATCTGGAGCGGGAGACGGGTCTCGAACCCGCGACATTCAGCTTGGAAGGCCGGGGCACCTGAGCGCTACAGCATCACGCTCAGAGGGGCGAGCGTAACGTGTCCAGTTATCGTGTCGTGCGACCGGGCCCTCTCCGTTGGCCCGCAGATCATCGAGCCGGCCCCCGCGTCCCCGTTCCCAGGCCCACATCTCAACGAGCGATGGATCGGCGCAGTCCGGCTCGCGCATCGCTCGACCGAGTTCGCATCATCCCGGCGACCGAGCCAAGCGGCCTCGTTCGTTCCGGTTCGTTCGGGGTTAGCGACGATCAGCGACCGGTCAGACTGACCGCGAGCCAGGCGAGTCCGCCGATGACGACGAAGTGCCCGATCTCCAAGAGGCAGCCTAACCCCGTGCGGCCCAACCGGACCGAGACCGGGCCACGTGCCACGGCCTTGATATCGCGCAGGTCAAGCGGGCCAAGGGATCGGCGTGTCTCGACAAGGAGAGGGAACGGATCGCCACCCCGGACCTCGATCCTTCGCGCACGCTCGAGCGAAAGCAGAACCTCCGCCGTCTGGCGCTTTGCCGGATCCTCGATCTCCGCAGCGGCATTGGTCGCCCCGGTCAGATCGTCCGTGCCGTCCGCATCGAAGCGCATAGCCGACTGGACTCGTTCCCGTCTCGCCCGGAACACCGGGTCAGATGGATGCCCGGCGTCGAGGATCTCCTGGGCCCGTTCCTTGCGCTCGTGAGACACGAGGGATAGCCGCAGCGCGACCGCAAGATCGTCGGTCCGTCCCTCCAACGCCGCCAGCCCCTCATCAATCGTGCTGGGCGACTCCGCGCCGATCTCGTCCCATTCCTGACGACTCAAGTCCGCCCAACCGAGGATCAACTCGTTGATGGCTTTGCCTCGCCGTCGCTGCCAGATGTCTTGGGGCACAGCGAACGCGACGATCGAGCCGAACAGCGCCAACCAGATGCCGAGAACCGTCAGCACTATCTCGGGGTATCCGACCGCGAAGATCGCCAACCCGATGACGACGGTGATCGCATAGAGGAGCACGCCCCTTCGCGCAGCCCTCTTCGCGTCCCGCTCGAACGCAAAGACGAGATCGCCTGGGTATCTGGGCGCGGCAAGTGAGCGCGCCAAAGGATCTCCCTCTCTGGATGACGGACCAGTCAAGCGTCCTCGTCCGCGCCGTTGCCGTCAAGGGCTTCGTGCTCAAAGGCACCGGCGAGTGTGCGCCCTTTGGTGGTGATTGGGCTGACGTGATGTGTCATCCCTGTCCTTCAGGATCCCCAATCGCGCACTCCGGGTTCCCTCGTAGGGTGTTGGGCGGCGGGGTTCCAAGCCCGCCTCTGCGCCGCCTGAAGCGGCTGACCGGCGCAAACGTATAGGTGGTCGGACCCTTTGTCTTGACGTATCCGCAAGCTCGTCAGCCAGGGGGTTCTTTGGCCAGCCAAACGCACCCCGTGGACGTCCTGAGGGGGGACCTGGAGCGGGCGACGGGTCTCGAACCCGCGACATTCAGATTGGAAGGCCCAGGCCGGTTGGCGCAGTAGCACCACGCTCAGAGGGGCGAGCGTAACGTGTCCAGTTATCGTGTCGTGCGACCGGGCCCTCTCCGTTGGCCAGGAGCGTGGCCGCGTGGCCTGAGCGAACCGATCGGATTGTCACTCGGACGAAGCCGGCTACGCGCCCCAGACGACGATGAGAACAAGAGCCAACGCTATGCCGACCCCAAGCCAGATCCACGTCGCGAGAAAACGCCGGAGGAGTACTGCGATCCAGAAGAGAGGCCTTCGCCCTATCTTCGCAGCGGCGTCGACGAGCGGCCGCATGTAGTCCTCACCCGCAGCGTACGCGGCGAGTGCCTCGGTGATCGCGACCCTTGCCGTCCAGTAGCGGCGTTCCTCAGCATCAGCGAGCTGGGTGACAACGGACCTCAGCTTCGTGGAGTCGTGACTGCGACCTTCCACGATGTCGGCCAGCAGAAGCACGTTCTCTCGCGGCGCTGGGTCCAGCTGCGCGGCCAGCGACCTGATCTCAGGCCACACGCCTGAGCCAGGGACAGCATCCGACATAAGGCGATCCAGCTCCCGAATGGTGACCTTATGTGTGCCACCGGACGTCGCATCAAGTCGAGCCTGCTCCCTGTAGACCCAGCGGAATAGCCACCATGCCCGCCAGTGTCGCCAGTGAAGCAGTTCGACCGCACCGTACCCGGCCGCAATGGCGACGCACAACACCAGAAGCCCGGTGGAGAAGCGAGCGACGGGCCCTGTACTCGCCCACACCAGCCAGATGCCGATACCCGCCGCCATCGCAAGGCCGCCGTCGCGTTGCGTCAGGAGGCCCCAAGCCTTCTGCTCGAATTCGGGCCACAGCACCCGCAGGGTGGGCGGCGCCTCTTCCTTCATGCGACCAGGCTGCGCGCAGCAGAAGACACGTGGCGGCGCCCATGACGCCGACTGAAGACGCTCACGGATACCAGGTCTCTGCCGACTCGTCGCCTGAACCCCCAGCGACAAGCACACGCCCGTCCTCCAGCAATGTGGCCGTGTGCCCAGCGCGCCCGGTCGACATCAGGCCGGCCGGCGTGAAGCTGCCGGAGGTCTGGTCGTACACCTCAGCGGAGGCGAGGATGACTGACCCGATGCCACCCAGGATCAGGACCCGTCCATCGGGCAGAGCCGTGGCGACAGCCCACATACGGGCAACCACCATCGAACCTGTGGCCGTGAAGGTGCCGGAGGCCGGGTCGTACAGCTCGGCGGAGGTCACAGGCCCGGTTCCATCGTCACCCCCGGCGAGGAGCACCTGCCCG
>Ga0315549_1001660_pt1 | contig 22616 bp, 18 predicted proteins | sample SalMarSW160200MG_FD_203101 | JGI IMG/M metagenome (GOLD analysis project Ga0315549, IMG submission 203101) | Salt marsh sediment microbial communities from the Plum Island Ecosystem LTER, Massachusetts, United States - Salt Marsh Sediment SW1601-200 ... | reverse complement strand
CAAACAGGTTCCTCCGGGAAAGGGTATCGCTCAACAAGACGCGGCGTGCCAGCTCCCCCAGTTCCCCCCGCAGCCAGGCCGAGATCGGTATGGTGAACCCCTGTTTCCGCTGTTTCAGCGTCTTGCCGGGCAAAAAGGGCGAGAATGTCCTTTTTAGGATGTATTTGGATGTGAGGCCATGAATCTTATAGGAGAAGGGGATCCGTGCGGCGAATTCCACGAGTTCCCGGTCGAGAAAGGGTACCCGAACCTCCAGCCCGTGGGCCATGCTCATGCGATCCACCTTGAACAAGCAGTCATCGGGCAGGTAGGACACGGTATCCGCATAGAGCAGCTTCTCTCGGCTATCATCCACCTGCGCCTCTGAGAAAAGCCGGTTCCTATACCCGATTGCATCGAAATCTCCCAGCTCTTCCTTGAAGTCCCCTGAATAGAGCATCTGACGGAACCTCCGAGAAACAGTGGTCCTCCTGAGAAAACCCGTCTCCATATCCGCGTTCATATCGGCCAGAAAACGCCCTATCCTCGGCATCAGGCCCCTTCCGTACTCAAGGCGAAGATCCAGTCCAGGGCTTACGTTCCGTAAGAGATGGCGAAGGAAAAGGGGAAGCCTCTCGTATGCCGTCTTGTATTGGTGACGTCTGGTCCACTCATATCCCCCGAAGACCTCGTCGCCCCCGTCGCCCGAGAGCGCCACCTTTACGGTTTCGCGGGCCAGCTTGGAGACATAGTAGGTGGGTATGATGGAGTTATCGAAGAATGGCTCATCCAGGTGCCAGAGCAACTCAGGCAATATAAGTGTCATCTCAGGATCAACCCTGAATGCGTGGTGATTAGTGTGAAAGCGATTGGCTACCATGTGGGCATAAGGGAGTTCATCATCCCCTCCGGAGGCATACCCCAGGGAAAAGGTACGGAATTGCTCTTCCCCAACCATGCTCATGAGGGCCGTTATGATGCTTGAATCAACTCCCCCGCTCAAAAACACCCCCACTGGGACATCGCTTACCAGATGCCGTTTCACTGCTCGCCTCAATTGATCGAGGAGGGCCTCTTTGAGAGCTTCCTCACTGAGTTCAACCTTGGGAAGATATCGGATTGTCCAGTAATGAATAACCGTGATCGCTCCCTTTTCGTATATCAAATAGGATGCGGGAGGCAGCTTCTTGATATCCTTAAAGATTGTCCTCATGCCGGGGATATATCCATAGGTGAAATAGTGATCGATTCCCTTGAGATCCATCTCCCTTGAGATATCATCGAGAACCAGCAAGGCCTTGATCTCCGATGCGAAGTAGAAGTTCCCATCTTTGAACACATAAAAGAGCGGTTTTACGCCCATCGGATCACGCGCGAGGAGTAGTCGAGCCTTCTTCTGATCCCACAGCGCAAAGGCAAACATGCCGTGCAGGCGGTCCACGCATCCATCGCCCATCTCCTCATACAGGTGAACGATCGTCTCAGTATCGCCCTGGGACGTGAACCTATGCCCCCTTGCCTTGAGCTCCCCGGTGAGCTCCCTGTAATTATAGATCTCACCATTATATATGATCAGAACCGAATCGTCCTCATTTCCCAGGGGTTGATTTGCATTTTCTGAAAGATCAATAACCGATAATCTCCGGTGACCCAACCCGACAACGCTGCTGCCCGTTCGAGTAGAATAATGCCCCTCGCTATCAGGCCCGCGGTGTGCCATGGTCCGGGTCATTGCACGCAAGACGCCGGCCCAATCCTCGGAGCCGTCCTTTTGATCAACGACAAATCCACAGATCCCACACATTGTTCCCCCTAGGAACGCAGGGCTTCCATGATGCCCTGGGTTCTCTTAGCAACGATCCTCCAGCTTCGCTCTCTTTCCACGTAATCACGTCCCTTTCCCCCCATGTCCTGCCGCAGGGCCTTATCCTTTAACAGGAGGATGATCGCATCGGCTAATGACCCTGGATCCTCCGGTTTCACCGTAATCCCCAAGCCCCTCTTGTCGATATCCACGACTTCCGGAATGACACGCGTCCGGCTCGCCACCACTGGTTTCTTGCAGGCGAAATATTCAAGGATCTTGAGAGATGACCTCCCGCTCTGGAGGTTAATGGCCTTTGAATACGGGGCGGTTGCCACATCAAAGGCATTCACATAGAGATAGAGCCTCTCCCATGCTACCTTGCCGGTGAAGATAACGTATTGCTCTAATCCCTTTTTCCGTACCAATCCAGGCAGGTTTTCTCCCCAGAGGCCATGGCCTACGATCAAGAAACGAACATCCCCACTTTCCTCAATGATGCGGGGAGCCGCCTCAATGAGGTACTCGATCCCATCCCAGGGAAAGAAATGACCCACAAACCCCACGACCTGAAGATCCTGATCCAGGCCTATCTCCCTTCTGGCCTCCCTGGGGTCCATCACCGGCATTCGGTCCGCATTCACCCCGTTGAGAATAACCGATACCCTGGCCCGTGGCAGGCCATAGTGCTCCAGGATTCTATCCCGTATCCCCGGGGCCACGCATATCAGGTGACTGGAGGCTCGGTAGTTCAGGGTTTCAAAGGCCAAGATGACCCTCTTTCTGAGGTTACTCAAGGGCTCTGATTCCAGCTCATCAATGGTCAGGCCGTTGACCTCGGTGATAATCGCCTTACCGAATAACCTGCTCAGCAAGGCAGGGAACACCGTGAGATAGGCCTGGCGCCAATAGACAATATGAGGCCTCCAGAAAACCAGTTGGAACATGATCAGAAACGGTGAGAGGAGCTCGTAGAGAAGGGTCCTCAAGAAACGCAGCTTTAGGATCGGCACATAGGTTATCCTGACAGGAGTGGGATGAGGGTATCGGGTGTAGCCGGGGACGATGAGCCTCACCTCGTTTCCCAACCGGTAGAGGTTCTCCGAGACCTCCATGATATGCCGCACGGATCCCAGGGAACCGGAGGTGCCGGAAAGATCAGAACTGCAAAGGTAGAGGATTTTCATGGTCTCTCATACAATGCGGCTATCCACTTCGGATATCTCTTGCCCAAAACCATCCCTGCCAATGAGGTTACAGCCGAGATGACCGAACGCCTCGGTGGTTGCCTCTCCTTATGCCCGCACTGAGGGCAAAGTGCTGCCTTGTCCCACTCCCACCGGTGCCCATAGTTTCTCCGTATTGCAACCAGCCACGATGGATACGTCTTCTCTCGTGAACTGGAGAATCGGTATTCCTTGAGCCGGTAGGCGGGAAAGATGCGCTCAAGGCCAAGGAGATCGAAGGAACGAAGATGGAGGTGAATATGGTACACATGGCCACAGCGGGAACAACGGGCCTGTTTCCTGGCCAGATCCTCGTGAAAGGGAACGGAGATCAACACATACCGCCTCGCAATCCTCTGGATTTCTCTGCAAGAAGCCTCGAAAACCTCAGCTGGCAAATGCTCCAAGACCTCGGTTGACATCACCAGATCAAACTCCTTATCACAGAAGGGTAAGATATCGGAAGACGCCAGAACCCTATCACCAGCGGTTACAAGGCTCAGAGCGGTGTAACTGATATCCACCCCCACCTTCCTGATAGCCCGATCTACCGATCGCAGTAGGGTTCCATCTCCGCATCCTACATCAAGCACGGAACGTACCTCACGGGGAATCATCGCTATCGTGATCGGGGTTCTCTCCTGTGCCGCCACATCCTCCCCGGCAATGGAGGCCTTCTCATAGAACTCCCTATAGAACGGGGCGCCTTTCATGGCAACCATTCATTTTTTTAGAAACGTTTTCACCCATACGTTCAGCACCAAAAGGGTAAAGAGAGAGGCGGAAAAATCCGCCCTCCCGTGCCGATGCCTGTCAAGCAGGTTGACGATCGCTTCCCTTCTGAAAATATCCCTCGCAATGCCTCCCTGGTTCAGCAGGATCTCGGCGAGATCGTTCTCGGCGATCCTTAGCCATGTCTGAAGGGGTGTGGAAAATCCCCTCTTCCGGCGGGCAATGATCTCTCTCGGGATCTCGGGCCTGAAGGCATCTTTAAAAAGGATTTTCGATCCCAAAAGATTGACCTTCGAGCTCTCGGGCAGTCCAGCAGCAAATTCCACCAGACGATGATCCAGCAGGGGGGTCCTCAGCTCTATGGAGTTGGCCATGGACATCTTGTCCATCATGATCAGGTGACTATCTGCCAGCCAGTGCTTGGTATCCACATAGATCATCTTATGAAGCCTGCTTGCCCCTGAAACCCTTCCGAGCGTCTCCCGCACCACATCGTGGGAATTAAAGGCGGACTGCTCCCTGGCAAATTCTTCTCTATACAAGCTCGCCTTTTCACGTTCCGGAAACCCGCCGTAGATGACGGAACTTCCGAGAAATACATCCTCTATGGGTTGATGAACCCTATTCACAAAATGCTGGCCCGGCATATCTTCCGGCATAATGCTATACAGGGGCATAATAAAGTTATCCCAGGCAAAACGAGGTATGCGCCTGAGAAATGCCGAATAGATTGCCTCCTTGTAAACTCCATAGCCGCCGAACAGCTCGTCGCCGCCGACTCCGGACAAAAGGACCGTCACAAACTGCTTGCTGAATCGGCAGAGGTCATAGATGGGGATGGCCGCCGGATCGGCTATGGGCTCATCCATGAAATAGACCATTCGTTCCAGATTTTCGATAAAATCATCCAATCGCACGAGAATCTCGTGGTGGTCGGTCTTGAATGCCCCGGCTGCCGCCCTTGCGTATGCACCCTCATTGTGAGGCCCCTCTTCCTCATAGGCTATGGTAAAGCTAGAGATTTTCCTCACCGATGCCTTTGTCATGCGGGACGCGATAATGCTGGAATCCACCCCTCCGCTCAGCATGGCTCCCAAAGGAACCTCTGACATCAGCCGGATCTTCACCGCATCGTGGACGAGCTCTCGAAGGGCCTCCATGGAGTGATCAGCCGAAAAATCGTTGTCACTTCTCTCGAAGCTGATGTCCCAATAGGGCCTTGTATTCGGATCTCCAGAGCTCGGAAGATATTCGAGCAAAAACCCGGGGGGCAATTTCTTCACCTCTTTAAACAGCGTCATGGGCGCCGGTACGAAGCGGAAGGTTAAATAGTGATGGAGAGCCTCTAGATCAAGCTCCCGGCTGAACTCAGGAAATGAAAGAAGGGATTTTATCTCGGAACCAAAGAGGAACCAATCCTTAGTCTTGATGTAGTAAAGGGGTTTGATCCCGAGCCGGTCTCGTGCCAGAAACAGTTGCCCCTGTCTCTGATCATAGAGGGCAAAGGCAAACATGCCGTTTAGATAATCCACCATATCTCGCCCGTATTCCTCATAAAGATGAACCAGGACCTCGGTATCGCACCTGGTTTCGAATACATGCCCTCTGGCCTCCAGATCTCTCCTTATGGTCAGGTGATTGTAAATCTCGCCGTTAAAGACGACCGCAACGGTGTTATCCTCATTCACCATGGGCTGGTGTCCTCCGGCGATATCGATGATGGAGAGGCGTTTGACCGCCATGCCGACATTCTTGTGGATATAGAAGCCCTCATCATCAGGTCCCCGGTGGGCAATCATACCGGCCATATCTCTCAGGATTCTCCTATCCACCGGCCTTTGGGGATCACGATACACAATGCCGCATATACCACACACGTGGTCACACCTCTTTCGCCTTCATGAAGCCGTGGAAGGAGTCCGCCAGTTTATCGACGATGATCTCCCAAGCATTATTCTGGACCACGAAGTCCCTCCCCCTACCTCCCATCTCCTTTAATGTTTCCCTGTTATTCAAAAGATCGATGAGCACCCTCGCCAGGGAGCTGTGATCCCCCATGGGAAACGAACGGCCAATACCTTCTTTCTCTAACAGATCTCCCAGGCCTGGGATGTCGCTTCCTATTACCGGCCTGGCGCAGGCGAGGTATGAGAAAACCCGCAGGGATGAGATGCCCGAGCGGGTGCTTTTAAAGATAAAAGGGGCTACACAGATATCAGCGGCACTTATGAACCAGGAGGCATCATCCCACGGGATAAAGCCGAAAAACAAGAAGGCGTCAGTCAAATGAGCCCGGTTCACAGCCTCTTTTATCCTGCTGAGATACGGCTCCTCCCCGCTTCCGATTGCAAAGATGGCATCCGGATAGACTGCAAGCACTTGGGGAGCTGCTGCCACCAGTGTTTCCATCCCAACCCAGGGAAAGAGGCTCCCCAGAGAGAGGACAACCCTGGAGTCCAGGGGTATGTGGTACCGCCGTCTGGCCTCCTGATAGGGCTTGGGAGAAAATCGGTGCGGATTCACACCATTGGGAACTACAGCTACCTTTCCTGGGGCAAGACGATAGGCCTCCTTTATCCACGCACCTATCTGCTTGGTCACCGGGAGCAGCAGATCGGCCGTATGGAAGGTGGCATAATGGTAGAGCCGAATCCACAGCGACTTCAGCCGTGAGGTTTCCGAGAACTGAAGTTTATCTTTTAGGATATCATTTATCTCAAGGGCACAAGGAATTCCAAAAACCGTGCTGATAAAGGTGACCAAGAAGGAGGTTGCGGAATGGCGGGCATAGAGGATATGGGGCCTCCCGAGAAGGGATTGAATGGAGAGCCACGGAAGGAGCGCGGCCATGAAAAGAAGCTCCGCCACGAAACGTACCCGTATTGTCCAGATGTTGTGGAGCCTCACCCCTATTTTCGATATCTTTGTCTTTGCCTCCGTATCCCGGATGGAGGTGAACACGTGCACCTTCCAGCCACGCCGTGCCATCTCGCGTACGAGTTCATACGCATGGATGGGCACGAACCGGGTATCGTGGAAGTATATGTAATAAATTTTCAAGTTTCGCACCAATATTCTTTGCCTTGTTCGGCCAAAAATCCAAGGCATCTAAAGCCACAAATCACTTGGATTATGTTTGCACAAATCACCTCAACGCCTGTTTGGGTCTCTGTAGCTTACCACATTTTTATCGTGTAGCTGGAAAACGATAACCTTCTTAGGCATCTAATAGGTGATGGCGTCCTTTGAAAGAGCGTTTTCTTTCGCATTATCGACCAATCTACTTAACGGCCTCTAGAACCATCGTCTCAAACTTGTTAATAAAATCGCCCACGACCTTACCATGGAAATCAACCCCTCTAAGATTCCCGTCTTCGCTCTCACCAGGTGATGAGCGGTGAATATCTATAAAGCCTACCTTTCCCAACAAGTCTTTAAGGGTCCTATAATCATAGATGAATTTATGCCCCCAAGCAGTATAACTATTATTGATAACAAAAGATTCCCTATACACAGTTACCCCTGGAAAATATTTGTCAATAATCCACTTTATAAACTGCTCTTGAGATTTGGTTTTTCTTGGCTTAAATAGCCCCACCAACTGCTCAAGGCTCGGTGTGCTAATACGTATTTTACCGCCCAGCTTTAATACCCTGTAACACTCATTAAGCATAAACTCACCTGCCTCATAGGTGAAATGCTCAATTAAATGCTCGCTGAATATGTAGTCAAACATACTATCCTCAAAGGGAAATTGTCTCATGGCATCCATGCAAATATAATCCTTTGATCTGGGATGCAAATCGGTATTCAGCCAGTCTTTCAATAGATTATCCCCTGAGCCCAATTGTAATTTCCGTACAGTATGAGACGCAGCATATTTCTTGATCTGTTGTGAGCGATACCAGGACCATTTCAGTCTGCTCATATCATATCTCAGGGACCTCAGCAGAACGCGTTGGGACCTGGCAAGTTCAACTAAAAAAGCGGAACGTTTCAAAAATCTTTTAAATTGGCAGTTCATAACGCATTCTATCTATATGTTTTGTATTTTATTGTATATCCTGACCATCTTCCTCACGGAATCCCTCCAATCAAATTTCTCCTCGACTCTTTTCCTTCCCCTGAACCCCATTTCTAGCCTGAGATCACTATTTCCAGCTAACAGGAGAATAGCCTCTCCAAATCCAGCTACATCGTCAGCATCAACGAGTAAACCGGTCTCACCATGGAGAACAATCTCGGGAATGCCGCCAAATCGAGAGGCGATTACCGGAAGGCCAGTAGCTGAGGCCTCCACTGCCGAAACCCCGAACGATTCTCTCCTTGAAGGCATCACCAACATATCAACAGAACAGTAAAAATCCCGCAACTCTTCAGGCGTTCCCAGCCACCCTGTCCACTCGACAGATCCTGCAAGGCCCAATTGAGCCGCCTCCTGTTTGAGTTGACCCTCCATGGGACCAGAGCCGGCAATCTTGAGCAAGAGCTCCCTTTTGCACCTGCCGCGAGCATACCGGAAGGCCTTGAGAAGCATATCCGGTCCTGAAAGGGGATGCAATCTTTTGGCAAATCCAACCGTTACTGCTCCTGAATTGCCTTTTCTTTCAACTGGCTTAAACACATCAATGTCCACACCCCAGGGGATCACCTCTATCCACCTTGGTCCCTTCAGGTACCGCTCAACCTCATGGGCCAGGTATTCGGAAACGGCAACCAGGCACTCTCCTTGATTGAGGAGATGCCGCTTGATCAACCGCTCTTTGTAGCTTTCTCTTGGTCCAGCCGGCGCTACATCAGAGCCCCACACCGAGATCACGAGGTTCTGAAGCCCTCCTATTGCCCACATCGTGCCCAGGCTGGACACCGAAAAGAGCCCGAAGAGATGGACTACATCGGGTTTGAGCGCACGCATCAACTCCCTGATTGACCGGACATTTCGGACCTGGTGCCAGGGATTCGGGGAATAAATGGGATGGCGGTGCAGCGTGACGCCGGGGATCTCCGCCTTTGAGGATGACACCAGCTGAATATCGCACCCTTCCCTGGCAAGGCTTCCCATCCAGCGCCGGGTGTGTATGGACCTGGCTTCTGATAGAACGCACACCCTCATGGCGAGCTCATATCTGAGGAGGTCAAATGTTTGATGATCTTCTCCGATAGGTAGTGCTTGACCTGAACTACCTCATCCCTTTTGATCGAAAACAAGGCCCAGAGAAGGATCGCCGCTGCGACAACGGCGATGAATGGCCTGATGGCCAAATAGGCCTCTCCAAGAATTATTACAAGCAATCCGAAAAACGATGAAAGCACCAGGCTTCTGTTCTTCCTCCACAGGGAAAAGCCCATCTCCCTTTTCGTGTACCAGTACAGTGCAACAAATCCGATCAGGTAGCTCAAGGCGAAGCTCACGGCAATACCGTGCAATTGATAGGCATCCACCAGGAGATAGGCCAGCACAACCATCACCACATCTTGTACGATATTCGACCAGATAAATGCCACCAGGCGCCTGGTGGGCAGCAGATACATCCCTATCGACCAGAACAGTACCTTGAAAAAATCCCCCATGATCTGAATGGGCATGAATTCCGTAGCCGCTAAGAACTGCCTGCTGTAGAGGACCTGAATGAGAGGCCCCCTGGCCAGCAGCAGAAAGAACATGACAGGTGTAATGAGAACGACCGCCACTCGTATAATACCGTTCAATTCTTCGTTCATATCCCGAACCGAATCCAGTTCGCATAATCGAGGATAGGAATAAGCGGACATGGAGGACAGGACCAGCGTCAGATAGGTCATGGTGAGCGCCCATATCGGCTGATAAATCCCGTTCATCTCAAGCCCCAGGGAATTCACAATGATAATCTTCAACACCAGGTGGGAGAGATAATAGGCCGTGCCCACCAAGAGGCTGGTCAGGCCGTACTGAAAGAGCTTCTTCAGCAGATCTGCATCAAATGACGGCCGCTTGACAACGCAGTAGCGATGCTCTTCCTTGCCGAGGTAGTAAGCGTTCAAGAGGAGGTGAACAGCGGTGATGATAAGAACTGACAGCACCGCCCCCTTAAGCCTCAGGAAATAGACCAGGGGGATAATAAACAGGAGCGATATAAAACTCCTGAACACATTGATCTTGGCCAGGGAGGTAATCCTCTTTAATCCCTGGAGAAAACTGTTGGTGATGATGGGAAAAACAGCAAGTGGGAAAGAGATGGCATAGAGGACGATAAAGAGGGAATACCGTGTATCTGAGAGCATCCAGCGGGAAAGGTGCGGGCTCAGGAAAAGGGAAACCACGAATGCTATGAGAGATACAATAAACGTGATGGAAAAGGAATTCGAGAGCACACGCTGTATCGAGGGCTCATCACCCGTATGTTGAAAGGAGGAGACATATTTTACAATCCCTGTGCCCAAGCCCAACCCGATACCGGTGACGGCTACCGTGTGAAAATGGTTGAGAACCGAGAGGATGCCCACGCCTGATGGCCCTAAAAAAACCGCGAGGATCTTGACCCGTACCAGATCCAACAGCAGAACCATCACCGAGCTGGTGCCCATGATGAGGGTGGATTCAAAGATTTTTTTCAGCATGTAAGGGCTCTCTCAATCCTTCGATAATTCCCATGGCGGCCATGAAATCGCGTTGAAGGAAACCATTGTAAAGGAAAACGCCGAGTATGGAAATCCAATGGCATAGAAGGTGTGGAAGATCTTGAGGCTGGTTTTTCTTAAAAAGATATTTATGGTTTTGAATCATCATCCTTCTCAATTTCCTTTGGTCATAGGTTCGATAAGTGCTTGGATGATGCTCGAGCTTTGCGCGTGGTTGATAGTAGAGTGGGTATCGCCTGCTTATCCTGAAGGAGAGGTCGATATCCTCCATATAGGAGTAACCCGTAAGCCTTTCATCGAATAGGAATTGCGAAAATACCTCTCGCGGGTAGGCCATGTTGCAGCCCGACAGGATCTCCACATACGATGGCTCATCCCCTATCCTCAAGGAGGGGAAGCCTGATAGTTTTACACGCCCTCTTCCGAAATCACTGAGGAAGAACATGCCTTTAAAGGCCCTATCCCATGGGCGTGAATCCTGGCGAATGTTGGTGATCTTCCCCGTTATACCGCCAAGCCGTTCCTCTCCGTGTTTGGAGAATGTATCGCAAACAGTTCCAATATAGTCCGGCTCCAGGATAACATCGTCATCAAAAAAGAATAGATACCTGCCCCTGCTGATGCGAAACCCGATATTTCGTTGCCTGGCCGAACCAGGCACCTCCCTTTTGTAAATAACTTCAAAAGGGAGGCCATCACCGTTCATTCCGATCATATTGCGCGTATCCTCAGTATCGCTCGCATCGATAATGATGAGCTCCTCCGGCAACCTCGTTTGGTTATTGAGGGAATCCAGAAAGCCGGCTAAATAATCGGGCCTATTCCTGGTAGGCACTATTACCGATATTCCTTGTTTCATGGGCAACCGATTTATGGCAAATGCCTCATTGAGAATCCGATCGATGGATAAGGCTCACGATCAATATGGTTTCCCTTCCCCGGATTGAGTGCTATTATGAGATCTCATCTTGAGCACCCTTGGATTCCAGCTCCGGTATCATGACCACCATACCGGCTACAAACCAGAACGGCTCCATGATCCTCACGATGATAAAGGTATTCGCCCCGATCGAGTGCACCAGCAACCCGATAAAGCCCGCCAGAAAACCCATGGATATTCCCCTGTGCAAGGGATCGTGAGTCTGCTCGAACACGGTAATGCCCTGCTTAAAGATGGCCCACAATACGAGCAGGAAGGCGATCAGCCCCACTAAACCCGTCTCCACAAGAACCCTTGGGAACTGGGCATCGAGAAAACTGTACCCTGTTACGCCAAAACCGATAACGGGGTGTCGAGGAAAATCCTGTAATGCGGCCTTCCACGATCTGAGCCTCTCGGAGGTAGAGGTGTCCAGTCTAACATCTCCTATCTGAACATGCTGGCCGGGATGATATCTTTGGGTAAAGGTGTAAGAAACCCTCTCTTTTGCCACTTGAGGGGCTATCAGGGGCAGTAGGGCGGCGAAGAATAAGAGGGCAAGCAAAACAAGTTTTCTCTTCTCCGACAACCACACAAAGGCCGTGAGCATGGGAAAAAACGCGAGATACGATGCCCTCGATTGAGTGAAGATAAATGGAATAAAGGCAATTACGGCAATACTTCCAAAGACAAGCCTGTCTCTCCATAGATTTGAGGTGAGCACAAGCCCTAGAGCTACAGCCATCATGAACAACAGATAACCGCCAAAGGTATTTGGTTCTCCTGCCTCTCCCTCAAAGGGCGCCGATACCCTTCCCTCTCCTGGTATCTGGGTCATCCCAATAAGGGAGACAATGACACAGGTAAAAAGCAAGGCCCACAGGAAATACCGGATCTGTTTCTTATCCTGTAAATGGTTGACCACCATGAAGTAGACCACCATGTACTCGAAGTACTTCAGCACGAAGAAGAAACCCGTTGTAAGGTTCACCCTCCCGAAGAGGACGCCTAACAAGGTAGCAACAAGGCACACCGTGATGTAGAGGGCAATCGGCCTGTTGAGCGGCGTTCTGAGAAAAACCCCCAATTCCTTGTATATGGCCATTCTCGCAAGCCAGCTGAACCCGATGATAACCAGAATAAAGTCATCAAGCCGCAACGTGACGCCCCTGCCAAGCGTGGCGCCCGCAGTCGTCCCAACAAGGAGCTCAGGGCCCAGGAGCATGGAAAAGATAAGGATATAGAGGGCAATCTGTGTGCTTGCAAAGCTGATGATAAAGAACACCATGCCCCCGGCGATGGCGATGGTCTTCACCGAAGACATTCGGGGCATGAAATAGAAAAGGGTCAGGGTAAGGCTGAGAATGATAAGCAGCGGGCCGATCAGCTGAAAGGTGGATTGTCCTGAAGGATTATGTATCGAGGATTTTAACAATTACCGTAGCACCACTCTGCTTTCTATGCCGTTCTTATGGAGAATACGGGCCATTTCATCGGCTCCCTTGAGGAAGACTGCCTTCTGCTCCATCTCATACCAAATTGCAATCATGTCATTGCGAGGAGCGAAGCGACGTGGCAATCTATGATATTGAGCCTGCCCTGGTGCGAGATACTAATCGGCGAGCATATACGGTGAATCATTTCCAGAGCATAGTATTCTATACATGGCTTCGAAAACCAGGTCTGGGCCAGGGATTGCTTCACATTCGTTCGCAATGACATCTATCAATAGTATTCGTTTGAATGCAATTTGGTATCATCTCCTATACAAAAATAACCGACCTCTTGTTTTAAAAACGCTTTTTATGGCAAAAAGTATTTGTCGAGATCAATGATCCCGGTCTGCCAAAGTATGCCCGCAATCAAGATGATGAGGGCAGTAATCAACAGTATCGGGGCAAGGACCCTAAAAAGAAATCTTTTCCCTCTCTCTTTCTTCTTCTTGGCCTGTTCTCCATAGTAGGTATAATATCGATATTTTTTGAGTTCAGCGAAATCAGAGCTTGCCTCAGCCTTTACTTCATTGAGCACAACCCCGATAATATTCGCTTTTATCTGCTCCAGTTGAGACTTAACCCTTTTGAGTATTCCCCGGGCAACCTTACCAACCCGATAGGTGAGCAAAACGCCATCCACCCCCATTGCCAAAACAAGGGCATCCGCCGCGGATACTAAAGGGGGGGCATCCAACAAAATAACGTCGTATCGATCGCGAAGCTCTGCGAGGAGGCCCTTAAACTTCTTTGACTGCATCAGCTCAGCCGGATTCAGCGGGATGGTGCCGCAGGTGATGATGTGAAGGTTGTCAATTCCTGGCGTCAAGATGATCTTATCTGTATTCATCTTTCCCATCATGAGGTCCGTGACTGTCCTCACGATCTCAGAGAGATCGTAATTACTCAGGAGGTAATCGGTAATACCCGGCGTTGGTTCAAGCCCAAATATCCGGTAGATAGTCGGTCTACGGAAGTCGGTCTCTATGAGAAGAGTCTTCAGCCCTCCCTCTGCCATGGCAATGGCCAGGTTCGCCGCCACAGTCGTCTTGCCTTCTTCCGCAGTGGCGCTCGTCACGACAATAGTCTTGATATCCTGCTCAAGGGCACTGAATTGAACATTCATCCTGAAGGACCGGAAACTCTCAGCCAGCATGGATTGGGGCCCGAAGTGGGGAATCAATCGTGCATTCCGTAAAAGCACATCTGACGGGCTCTCCTGTTCATACTGTTCCTTGAGGTCCGGGTCCATATCCTTTTCGTCTATATGGGGAATCAAACCCACCACCGCAAGGCCGAGGGTTTGTTCCACCTCATCAATTGCCCCGATAGAGGTATCAAATGTCTCAACAATAAAGGCGAACACCAAGCCGAACACGAGACCTATCATCGCACCCATAAAGCCTGATGGTACGGTATTTGGAGGATTTATGGGTTTGAACGGTTCAAAGGCAGGCTTAATGATGACAACCTCCTCCGGCTTCTCGGCATTTTCGATCAAGGCCTCTTGATATTTCGACTCAAGCAGGCTATAAATATCGCGATTTCTCTCCACCTCCTTCTCGAGTCTGACAAGCTCCAATCCCTTGCTCGGAATCAATTGCATTTCTTCCCTGAGATCTGCGAGTCCCTTTTTGATCTCTTGCTCCCTTTTTTCGTGGACCCTTAATTGTGAGTCGAGCTCAGTGATCATCTTTTCCTTGATTTCGGCAATCTGCTTATCTACCTCAATGATGCGCGGGTGGGCTGTGGTATATTGCACAAGCAAAGTATCTCGCTGTATCATTAGATCTATGAGGCGCGAGTTTAGCTTTTTATAAAGATCGGTCGTCTTTTCAGAGAAGAAACTCTCCGTTGGACTTGAGGTGTAACTGGGAGCTTCCTTGATCCTCCTCTCGATATCATCGAGTTCCCTCTCTGCCTCCAATGTTTCATACAACCGGTCTTCAAGGGCAACGGCTTTTGATAAGAGGCCGTCGCTCTGGAAGTTGAGCGAAATGATCTGCTCATTCTCCTTGAATCGTCTGAGTCTATCCTCGGAGGTCCTGAGCCTGCCACTCACTTCTTCAAGCTGACCCTTTATGAACTTGATCGCTTCACCGGTTCTCCGATTCACCTCCTCGGCATGGGTTTCCTTATATGCAAGGGCTACCTGGTTGGCTAAATGAGCAGATAATTCCGGGCTATCAGCCTTTGCAGTGATATTCACGATATTGCTATACCCTTCCCGAGTGACCGTAACCTTGGCTTGGAGGCCGATGATCACATGGGCCAATTCCCTATCGGAATAATCCCCTTCATCAACCAGGCCCATGGCTGATGCCACCTTTTTGAATACCAGATAACCCTTTATCACGGCCATCTGTGTCTCTATCTCGCTTCCCGAACCAAAGGAAATAAATTTGGTATACAACCCAAGAGGAGAGACTGCTTTCTCGAACTTGATGCTGCAGGTGGCCTCATAGAGCGGGGTAGGAGCCCGAATGATAGCGAGGGCAACACTGAAGATGGTCAAGAGAATTCCTACCAATAGGATAAAAAACTTCCGTTTCTTGATGATTATCCAGTATTCTCGCAAGTTTATATCGTACTGTGCCATACAGAGAACCTAATCCTTAAACCTGAGATGTTCATAACTCCCATAGGCATCCCTATATTGACCGGGATACAGGAGATAATCGAGAAGGGGCACGGTGTTCACGATAAATTCATTGATATCCCCTATGATGCGGCGAGGAACGTATAAGATGTCTCCATCCATGAGCGGCACATTCTGGCTGATATCGCCTTCCTTCAGGATGGCGCTCACGTCTGCTGTAAGAATAAGAGGTTTCACCCCGGGCTGATACCCCCTTATGATGAGCGTATTTTCCTCAACGGCAGTCCTTGTATAGCTTCCTGCAAAGGAAAGCGCGGCCAGCAGATCAGGCACATCCTTCAGGGAATAGACCCCCTGCTTGTTTACCTCGCCCAACACATACACCCTCTCGCCATACTCAGGAAGCTCCGGGACATCGATCACGTCCCCGTCATCTATGATCACATTCTGTTCAATCTCGCCTCGATAGATGAGATCGTAGAGATTGATAAAATAGCTCGTATCCCCTCTGATAAGCCTTACCTTTTTTATATCAGCATCCTTGGTATAGCCTCCTGCCATAGCCAGAAGATCGAGGAGCGTCATCTTTCCGTTAAGGTAGAGCTTACCATATGCCGCTTCATAGTGAGCGTATCGAAAGGCGCCTACCTCTCCCATCACTAAGGCGCTTTTGCTCTTAAATTCCTTTACCACGATGTCAATTCTCGGGTTTTTGATAAAATCAGAGAGTCTCTCGGTGAGCACAGCGTCAAGCTCTGAAACGGTAAGGCCCTCGGCCAGGAGATCATCCACGAAGCCATATGAGACCATCCCGTTCGACCGTACCATAACCGTATCTTTTGTATGTTCGCTCCCTATCCTGGAGGTGATCTCCATGATATCCAAGGCCCCAATCTTATATTCAGGATACCCTCTTTTCTCGGTAAAAACGGAATTTTCCGTTGCCCTGCTCATCTCCTCCAGCTCTTTTTTCACAGCAGGTGTGCGGATAGGCAGTTTTGTTGATAAAGCCTGGGGGTGAATGCTGGTAACAGGAATACCCTCAATCCTTCCGGTACAACCATTCAAAAGTCCGATACACACGAAAAGGAAACAAAGGTGGTCAAACAAGATCCACTTCATCGATACTCTCCGTTATATAAAGAAGCGGCTGCTGAGAAAGATCGACAATCTTTGGCGTCTTTAGCTTATTGCCCACATGATCATAGAATATCTCAACAATGGGCTTGAGGGGAAACTCCGGGTTCGTTCTGATCACCCTGCCTGCCGAGCGGTCATTGAGCTTCACATTGCTTCCTACGGGGAAAAAGGATATCTGGTTGAGAAACGCCTTCACGACCTTGGCGGGAAACTTGCCCTTGCTCGAGGAGATAATACCCTTTATGGCACGCATCTTCTCGACCCTATCCCTATAAGGCCTGTCTCTTCTCATGGCTGAATACATATCAACGAGGCCGATGATAAACGCGAATTCATGAATCTTATCTTCCTTGAGCCCCCGGGGATAACCCGTGCCGTCAACCCGTTCATGGATTTGGAGTGATATATTGGCGAGCCATCCAACTTTATCGCCTAACTTCGAAAGGATTCCAGCGCTTATCTCCGGATGCCGCTTGACATCCTCAAATTCTCTCTCGCTCAGCCTCCCCTTCTTTCTCAAGATGGCAGCCGGAATCTTGTACATGCCCACATCGTGCAGGAAGGCAACCACTGCAAGCGGGAGCAACCTTTTCTTATCATAGCCCATTCCAAGACATACCAAGAGAGATAAGATAGTCACTTCGATTGCATGCTCCGGCATCGTGCTTTCTTTATTCCCTTCAAATACAAGGCAATAGTAGAGGGGCTCAATAAGATCAGTTTCTATGATATGACGGAGATGCTGGATGACAGAGGATATATCTATCGGCTCATCGTTCTGGACGGACGATTGAACCTGATTGGCGAGGGCAAGAAGCTTCTTGTAGTACGCCCGTGCCTCCTGGATGGTATTCCTGCTCTCTGCCCTGCCTGTATTCCAGAAACCGGTTTTCCCGAGGGCTAAGGCCTCGCCGGCTTTATCCCTTTCCTCCACGTCGAGCTCAATATCATTCACTATGTCAAAAAATTGAATCATCTCTAATCCAGTTCATCCATGACGTTTCTTACGATACCTGAATCAATGATCTTGCTTTTGTCGTAATAACCGATCAAGAGGCACAAATCACACACCGAGTTTATCACCCGCGGGACACCTCTGCTATACTCATAGATCCTCTCTATAGCCTTTGTGGTAAAGACGTTTTTTTGAAAACCCGCCTTTCTCTCTCGAAACATGATATACTTAATGGTGTCCATTACGGTGAAGGGATCAAGGTGGTAGCGGATTGCGATTCTTTGATCGAACTGCTTCATCTGCCTGATTTTCTCTTTCAACTCCGTCTGCCCGATAAGGGCAACGGTGAGCAAAAATCGATCATTGCTCTGTAGGTTTAACAGGAGCCTTGCTTCCTCAAAGGTCTCCTCATTGAGAATCTGGGCCTCGTCGATAATGACAATTGTCTCCTTGTTTTGCTTCCTGTTAGCCATGATTTTGCTATTGAGAATATGCAATAATTGTGCCTTCGAGTTCGGCAGCTCGTTGATATTCATCTGGAGCAGGATCCCCTGTAGTAATTCTACCGGATTGATCGGTGGATTGGTGAGAAGGCTCACCTCAGAACCATCCTGGTATAATCTCTTCATATAAACTCTGCTTATCAAGGTTTTCCCGCAGCCTATGTCTCCCGTTAACATCACGCCACCCTTCATCATCTTCGAGGCATACAGTAATCTGCTTAAGGCCTCTTTATGAATCTCGGAGAGATAGAAAAAGGATGGGTCGGCCACATTATTGAAGGGAAACCTGTCCAAGCCCCAGTATGCAAGATACATGTAAAGACCCTCTGAATTTTAGGTAATCGAGGATTTTTGTAGTACTCTATCGCGATCATGATGAAGCCAACAATCGAATGGAACACGTAGGATAATTTGGCATCGTAAATCATTTGCTCTGCTAGTTCCTCCGAGATCACAGGTCATTTTTTTGGCAATATCCTTTACATCACCGTTCCTATACACTTTATCTTATATTTTTCGTCTTACCCTATAAAATATTTAGTAAAATGTCGAGAAAATCAACAACTATTTTTGGAGTCAGTGTATTTCTTCCTGTACAATCTTTCTGCAGAGAACATCAACCTTGAAGAGCAGAATAACGGTCCCTATCCTCACTGGTCCGGGCCCAATGAAAGAGGGCATCCATCAACCGTGTAAAGGTACAGGTGGTTATCTTTCGGAAATCGTCAACAACGCTTCTTGACTGCACGAGATACAAAGAGATATGCCTCGGGAGAAACCACGTTCCCATAGGCTCATCCCCATGCCCTCTTTTTATGGCGAGTCCTTGTATGAGGGGATAGGAGAATGATACCGGGAACTATTGTGTGGGGGAAGATCAATCCATGTAAAATCGGATAATCGAAAGGAACGAATCGGCCTTGAGGCTCGCCCCTCCAATCAGGGCGCCATCGATATCAGGCTGTGCCATTAGCTCCTTGCTGTTGTCATGCTTCACGCTTCCACCGTAGAGTATCCGAGTGGTTTTTGACGTATCCGGACCAAAGGCCTTATCAAGCCATCTCCGAATAAAAAGGTGCATCTCTTGCGCCTGCTCCGGGGCAGCGGTTTTTCCCGTTCCTATGGCCCAGACCGGTTCATAGGCGAGGATTAGATCCTCCGGGAGGCTTCCGGCCTGGCAACGAGTCCTCAGCGATTCATCCAGCTGCGTCCGGATAACGTCAAAAGCCCTCCCTTCCTCTCTCTCCTGGATCGTCTCGCCTATACAGAGAATCGGTATTAGCCCCACCTTGATCGCAGCCTCTGCCTTTCTGTTTATTACTTCGCTGCTCTCAAAGAAGTGGGCCCGTCTCTCAGAGTGCCCCAGGATCACGTGGCTACACCCTGCTTCCCTGAGCATAAGGGGAGAGACCTCACCGGTGAATGCCCCCTTTTGCTCCCAGTGCATGTTCTGAGCCGCGATAAGAATACCGGTCCCGGCCAACATAGTATGTGCGAGTTGTATGGTGGTAAAGGGGGGCGCCACCAGCACAGCAACCGTATCGAGGTCCGCCTGGGCCTCCTTTATCCCGGCCAGAAGATCCGTAGCCTCATCAAGGGAAAGATTCATCTTCCAGTTGCCGGCCATAAGGGGTTTTCTCATTTTCATGATCCTACAGCTTTTCACCAATGTAACGCGCTAGATCAACGAGCCGATTGGCGTAGCCGAACTCGTTGTCATACCACGCGAGCACCTTCACCATGTCATCCCCTATCGCCATCGTTGAGAGGCCATCCACGATGCTCGAGGCGGTAGTTCCATTGAAATCGCTGGACACCAGTGGCTCAGTAGTATACTCAAGAATACCCTTCAAACTCCCCCTTGATGCATCCTCAAACGCCTTGTTGACCTCCTCTGCGGAAGCAGGCCTCCCGAGCTGAACCACGAGATCGGTTAGCGATACATTGGGTGTCGGCACCCTCAGTGCCATCCCGTTCATCTTGCCGGCGAGCTCCGGAAGGACGAGGGAAACCGCTTTGGCTGCCCCTGTAGTGGTAATAACCATTGACAGCGCTGCTGCCCTGGCACGCCTGAGGTCTTCGTGGGGAAAATCCAGGAGCCTTTGATCCGTGGTGTAGGAGTGTATGGTGGTCATAAGGCCTTTTTTAATCCCAAAGACATCGAGCAAGACCTTACACACAGGGGCAAGGCTATTGGTGGTGCATGAAGCATTTGATATGATGTGGTGACTTGCTGGATGGTAGAGTTCATGATTCACTCCCATCACGATGGTGATATCCGGATCGTTTGCCGGCGCGGAAATGAGCACCTTCTTTGCGCCTGCGTCGAGATGTTTGGAGGCCTTGGCTCTGTCCCTGAAAATCCCCGTAGACTCGATCACGATATCAACGCCGAGATCCTTCCAGGGAAGTTTCCCTGGATCTCTCTCAGAGAGAATCCTTATCCTCCTTCCATCAACGACAATTCCGTCCCCCTCTACTTCGACTTCAGCACCCATCCTGCCGTGTACGGAATCATACTTGAGTAAGTGAGCAAGGGTTTTCGGATCAGTGAGATCATTAAGGGCAAGAAATTCTATATCATCCCTGGTGTATGCGGCTCTGAGCACCATTCTACCGATACGCCCAAATCCATTAATCCCAACCTTTATCATCATCTCTTCCTCCTTCCTGTTGGATACTTGATATTCGAAACGTGAAACTCGATGCTTCCTGGTTCTTGGTGGCGGTGTTTATTTCATCTCAGAAAACCACGTTCTGCGGGCGTGGTCAGAGAGGCTGGCGCTGCCGGTTATGGTTTTTCCCTTCGCACGGAGTAATGGAGTATTGAATATGTGGAGTATTGAAAACCATCATAGTGAATACCCCTGCACGGTTCATAGAAAATCTTGCTCGTGTAGCCTTCCTGCCTTTCAAAACCCTTCCTTCAATGTGAGACCATTACTCCATCACTCCATTCCTCCAACTACCCCGGGATCTGAGGGCACCCGTTTGGCCCCCTTCCAGGGAGCTCCAAACAAGGCCACATCCTCTGGGCGTGGATTCTTTACTATGTTCATCACGTCTCAGTGGGTTTAAGCAGTTCGCTCGCGAGTGATATACTTCGGTATCCGGCGTTTTTCGCGATTTCCGCAATCTGCGCGAGGCTGTTCTTTTCCCTGTTCTGGGCCACGGCGATTACCATTGGCAGGTTGACGCCGGTGACAACCTCTACCACGTCCTGCTGGAGAAAAGACAGGGCGAGGTTTGATGGTGTCCCCCCAAACATATCGGCCAACACAAGGACTCCCTTTCCTCGATTAAGAGACTGTATCTTCTTCGCGATGATGTCTCGCACCGTATCGCTATCCTTCGAGGTGTCGATCAGGACATAATCCGCGGCCTCGATAGAGCCCAGAATGAACTGCGCTGCCCCAAGCAGCTCCTCGCCCAACCGGCAGTGAGTTATAATGAGCAATCCGACCATAAAAGAAGTTATACCTCCTGATCCTTTTCTACGATGATCCTGTAAATCTCGTCCTTTGATTTCGCGTCCAGTAAGCGCTGCCGAAAGTTGCTGTCCTTTAAAACCCTCGAAATCTTGGCAAGGGCTTGTAGGTGTGCACCGGGTGAATTCTCCGGCGCCACCAAGAGGAAGAAGAGGTAAGCGGGTTGATCATCGATAGAATCAAAGCTCAGGCCCTCGAGGCTTCTCCCGAAAGACACTAAAAGCCTGTCCAGTTTATTCACCTTGCCATGGGGCAAAGCGATCCCCTCGCCTATGCCGGTGCTACCCAATCTCTCCCTTTCCAGCAATACTTGAAGCAGATATCCCTTATTGAGAGAGGGTTCCTGATCGGTTATGACCCCTGAAAGCTCCTCTAGCGCGCCCTTCTTATCGTGGGCATGCAGATTGGCGATAATAGATTCAGGTTTTAATATATCTGAAAGCTTCATAAAATTTCCCTAATACATGTCTATTTGACTGCTGTGTCAATAAGGCCTAGATCGCCATCCTTCCGTTTATAGATGATGTTAATCTGTTTTGACCTTGCATTGGTAAATACCAAGAAATTTTGATTCGACAGCTCCATCTGCATAGCAGCCTCATTGATATCCATGGGTTTAATATCCGCTCTCTCGGCCTTTATTATTCTCGGCCCGGATTCAACCAGAGATTCCTGGGCCTCAATCATACTCTCTTCAAAAACCTCGCCCTTGACAGTTTCGAGTTTATAGTCCTTTTTCCTGGACATGAATCGCCTGAGCTGCTCCTCTATCTTGTCCATCACCTGGTCAATGGAGGAGTACATATCGCCAGTCTGTTCCACTGCCTTCATGGTGTTCCCATCGCTGGATAACGTCATATCAGCTATGTGCCGAAATTTCTCCACCTTAAGAACAATATGGGCCTCAACAGGAGAATCGAAATATTTCTTCACCTTCTCTATCTTCTCCTCCACGTAAGAGCGCAGCTCTTCAGACGGCTCCATGTGTCGAAACGTGTATGATATCGCCATACCACCTCCTGAAAAACATTACTATTTAACAATACTAGAATGAAAAGTCAAACATCAATCCAAGTTCTTGAAAACAACAAACCCCCTTAGAATTCCCTCAGGCATTGAACGAGCATGGAAAGCGAAACTCCTCTTGTAATCCATTTCCG
>Ga0315549_1001658_pt1 | contig 22626 bp, 19 predicted proteins | sample SalMarSW160200MG_FD_203101 | JGI IMG/M metagenome (GOLD analysis project Ga0315549, IMG submission 203101) | Salt marsh sediment microbial communities from the Plum Island Ecosystem LTER, Massachusetts, United States - Salt Marsh Sediment SW1601-200 ... | reverse complement strand
TCGTTTAAATATAGCCAGGCTGTCATAAGAATTGCTGGTCACATACAGATTCCTGCCGTCTGGAGACATACAAAGATTGACCATGTCATATATGAGGTCTATACCAAGTTCCTCATCACTATAGCTGGTTAAATAGTCAAGTGTGCCGGATAGAGGATCTCTGTTTAATACGACCAGTCTTCGCTGCCTAGTATCTGCCAGGTAAAGATTGTTGCCATCGGGTGATAACACAATATCGGCGGGGGAGACGCCGCCTATACTCTCTAAAGTGCATTGCTTAATAAAGTCAAGATGCCCGATACACGGAGTCTCCTGCCAGACTTTACTTGAGTAATTTGATTCCTTTTCAGCTTGTCTTGTTTTTATCCTGTAGCAGTATAAGGTTTCGATTTCAAGATTCGAATCGGAAAAGGTATATTCCGTTGTTGAGCCTATGTGCTCAAAATAGTTATTATTAAAATTATGCGCAATCATGGTGCTGTTCCAGGTTACCATTCTTTCTATGATAAACTCATCTACAGTATCGTTGTTACATTCCCAGGTTAGAACAATTTCATACTTGTCAGCCCGCGTGCCAGTTGCGTTGGCAGTAAGCATGGCAGTTACGTTAAACGGTGTCGCATCAAGCGGATCAGGATCGGGCTTCGGATCAACAGGCACTTCACATGACAGTAAAGCCAAAACTGTAAAAAGGCACGTAATAAAATATCTCATCTGTTTCTCCTTTTACTCGGTATTGCTACTGTTTAATTAAATCTCCTGTCGCGTTTATTTCTCCATCTCCATGATTAGCATCGACACCATATTTAAAATGCATGGTGCTTCCTTCAATCCAGAAAGCAGCATAATCTTCATCACCCTCTATCGGCTGCCAGTTATCGTTATTATCAACTGCATGAGTCAATGTCAAAGTATTCCAAACATCCGCGGCCGCACTTGATTCAATTAATCCCGTATGAGTACCTCTACTGGATCCGTAAAGAATTTTTAAATCAGGAAACCAGCACAGATCTATCTCATAATTCGTTTCTGTAAGTGTTACCACGACATCGTAAACCAAATCCAAACCTCCCAATTTAAAATCGATATCTTCGCCTATCCATATTCCCGGATAATCTTCATCAACAGGCCCGCTGTCTGATAAACCACAGTTTAAAATAAACAAACACATAACAAGTATTAACGCACACTGCGTTTTCATAAAAAATACTCCTCTGAAATTATATATTATGAAAAGACTCATTACTCATTGATATAAGCCAGATAGTTGGGACCAGTTAAAACATTGAATGCTAAACCATCCCATGTCTCACTGATAATATGAATATCAAGATTATTGATTTTGATGGGTGAAGAAAAGTCTGATATCTTCAATAACCATGTCTGGTTAGTGGCGGTTTCATTTATTTTTGTCGCATTATTTGCTCGTTTTATTCTTAGAACCCGTCCAACATCAGTTTGAGATAAAGATATCCACCAATCATCAGAATGATCAGGCTCATCAAGAGGACGATCTATGTCATCATCTGTAAAACCAAGCGGAGAAGTTCCATAGGGCGATGAAAGTGTAAATACTGTTTCTTCATCAATTAACTCAATCGGATTGACATTTATCCATAATTCAACTTGGTTTATCTCACTATCACCCACTACATGAGCCGGAACTGTAAATGAAAATGAAACATCGGTAATAGGCCCGCCTGTACCCTTAACAGGATTCTCGCATCCGATGACGAGAAATAATAAATACAGGATAAAAAAAGCCGCGCTTGATAATGAAGCTAATCTTTTCATTTCTCACTCCTTACAAGATATACTCTTTCTCAATGATTTTTACTTATTTACTAAGACGTTATGTTTATTCTTTAATTAATTAATGTAATCTACCCCCGCCTTCTTTATTTTTCAATCACCCATCTGGGTGATTTTAATAACCATTTTTGGGTGATGACAGGGTAAAATCGCTGTCTTTAGCTTAAAATTTGGATAAATCTCAGGAGAATCTTTCTGCTTATAAGCCAGGGAAATACTAAGTAACTTTAAATATCCTCATCAGCTCAATCTTTTTTTCACACCGAATTTTTTATAAATATTACTGATATAAGTTTTGACAGTGTTAGGTGAAATACCCAATTCATTTGAGATTTCTCTATACTGTTTACCCTTTAAAAGCAAGAGCATAATTTCTTTTCTCTTAAAGATATGTGGTATTGCCTGCACTTCTTATCGAATTCATCAGAAAAAGTTTCTTTACTCATACCGCTGTCGGACACCTTAATTATATGCTTTATTAATTCATGTTTGCATTTTTCAAACTGGGATTCATTTATTTTGATGATAGAGCTTATTTTCGCTTTCAATTCCTCTATATCAAACGGCTTACAAATAAAATCAACCACGCCCTTCTGCAGAGCCTTTATTTTTTCCTGCCGGGTATTTTTAGCGGTTAAAAAAACAACGGGTATATGATCATTCCTTTCATCTTTCTTAAGCTCCTCATAGAACTCATACCCATCCATCACATCCATCATGATATCAGAAATAATAAGATGCACTCTTGACGTTGTTTCAAGCTTTTCCAGAGCCTGCCTGCCGTCTTTCGCGCAGTACACATTATATTCGCCGCCCAACGCGTCGCATAAATAAGCAAGCATATCGGGATTATCCTCAACAACAAGCAGAGTATATTTTTTTTCTCTTTTAATCATGTCGTAAGATTCTTCTCTCTCTTGTATTGTACCGGTATATTCGGATTCTTCATTTATAACACTTACCATATCCCCTTTTTGTATTTCATATTTTTTCAGCTGTATCGTGAACCGGGATCCCTTACCAGATTCACTTTGCACCTTTATTTTTCCGCCAAGATCATCAACAATCTTTTTCACAATATTCAATCCCATGCCTATACCCTGGATGTTGCGCTTACTGGGGGATATCTGATGGTAAGGCTTAAAAATATGCTCCAACTGGTCATCCGAAACACCTATTCCGTCATCTTCAATTACCAATTTGAGGTTGCCCCTTCCGGTATTAAGCTCAACTCGCAGTTGGACGCTCCTTTGGGTGTATTTGATCCCATTGTCGAGCAGGTTGTTGACAATGCGATCAACAGCCGCGGGATCGGCCCTGGCGGTTATATTTTCCTTTATATCGGTTATTATGTTTATCTGTTTCCGCCTGGCCAGTTCTTTAAACAATTTAACAGAGTTTTGTACTGTTGCCGACACATCGATTATAAGTTCATGATTGTAAAATTCCTGCCCTTTTTCCAGTTTTTCAAAATCAAGAAAGCTAACCATATTATTTTTAAGCTTTTCTATATTGTTTTTAATTACTGCTAAATCCGAGTCCATTCCCCTCTTGCCTATATATTTCTTTAAATAATTGTAAATAAGAATTAAAGGAGTCTTGGTTTCATGAGCCATGTTGATAAAATAATTGGTTTTCTCTTCATTCTTTTTTTCAATTATCATTGTCTGTACTTTTACCTCTTTCTGCAAGTTCTTGGATAAATGGTCTGCGGTTTTATACGCTTTGGCAAAACGAAGGGAGATGACCGCAGATAGACAAAAAATGAAAAATACGAGACCTATATGCATAACAAAAAATGTATGGATAATAAAAAGGCCCGTAAAACATCATTTACTACAAAAATGAACAATACCTGCTTCGCCTCGCTTATTCTTTACGGCAACTATTATAGAATAAATCATCCACAGACTTACTATTATAAGTGTTGTGTTTATAAATAACAAACAGCTTGTAAAAACAAATACAGGTGCAATAAGGATGAATCCTGAAATTAGGAGGTCTGCTATCTGAAAAACAGTTAATATTTTATTTTTAAACTCATTCGGAAACAGTTGTGAGAGAAAGGTAATAAATACCGTCCACCCCAGTGGTATGGTTATGTATTCAATTCTAAGTCTTATAAAAAAAATATTACTTTCTTGTAATAACCTCTGAAAAAATAGATTTGATCGCAGTAGGCGCAAACATATTAACAAACTAAAAAAAGAGAAAATAAGACTAGCCCTATCTTCACGTCTACCCAGCCAAAGCATAAAATGGTAAAGCACCATCATTATCATGATGCCTAGTATCACAAAATTTAAAAAATCGCTCTTCCATTTTGCTTTTCTTAAGTTATTTTCATCACCTATCTCAAGATTATCAATATAACCCCCTACATTAGCAACATGAAAATTAGACACCTTCATAGCTATTATTAATTCATCCGCCTTCGGCAGTTCGGCAATTAAAGGCATTTGTTGGGGTTCAGTCGTTTCCATACTGTTACCAGCCTTGCCATTACTCATCAACTCCTGGCCGTTTACATACATTTTAAAGGCCGTACTAACCTCAAATAGGTAAATTGCCAAGCCTTTCGTAGGTTCTAATTTTATTCTCAATCTGTACCAGCAAAATCCAGTATCCTTTCTGCCGGTCTTTACCCATGAAGCAGGCATGTAGTAGCTCTCCCATCCGGAATCATCATACTCTGGTAATTTATACTCCTCACTGTCCTCCTTCCATTTAAATTTCCACTCTCCTTTACAATCCACAGGGCCGTCTTGTTTAAAATTCCAATCCCTTAAATCCAGAACACCGTTCTCTATCGGAGGAGGTTGCTTTTGTTGAATGGAGCTGCTGCAATTATAGAGAGAAAAAAAACAAAGATTATAAGAATACAATATAAGTATTTCATAACTTCAAGGAGTCTTGGATGTACCATATACTTTAGCATTTTTCCTGATGTAAATCCATATGGTAATAAAAAATAACATAATTTTAAAGGTAACGTCCTACAAGTAATGAGTTAAAACAATTATTACCGATTAATCAACCTGCTTTAGTACAACAATTTTGGGAAAATGCTATGTAATCTTAAATATACTCATCAACTCAATCTTGTTCTGCACACCGCACTTCTCATAAATATGTCTTACATGGGTTTTAACCGTATTCTCAGAGATATGCAATTCATTTGAAATTTCTTTGTACTGTTTACCTTTTAAAAGAAAAAGCATAACTTCTTTTTCTCTTAAGGATACTTTATATTGTCTGCACATTTTATAGAATTCTTTTGAAAACATTTCTTCACTCATATTGCTTTCTGAAACCTTAATTATGTCTTTTATTAATTCATGCTTACTTTTTTCGAACTGAGATTCGGATATGTTAATAATGGAGTATATTTTAGCTTTCAGTTCCTCTATATCAAAGGGCTTGTAAATAAAATCAACCACTCCCTCCTGTAAAGCCTTTATTTTTTCAGTCTGTGTATTCTTGGCTGTTAAAAAGACAACCGGTATATGATCGTACTTCACGTCTTTCTTAAGCTTCTCATAAAATTCATACCCATCCATAATATCCATCATTATATCGGATACCACAAGGTGTACATCCAATAACTGGGCAAGCTTTTCCAAAGCCTGTTTTCCATTCTGTGCGCAGTACACATTATAGTTGTTATGTAATTCACTCCTGAGGTATAAAAGCATATCAAAATTGTCTTCAACAAGAAGAATCGTGTATCTGTCTTGATTCAAATCTTCATCAACAGGGAGTTCCTTATAAGCATCTTTTTCCACACTATAGTCCCTTACCCGTGGTTCTACGCTTACTTCCCTCTTTTTATGCTCCTTAGATTTGTTAAAGGTAACCTTAAACTCAGAGCCCTTATCCAGAGCACTTGTTACTTCTATACAGCCTCCGATATCATCGATAATCCTCTTTATAATATTCAATCCCATACCGATCCCCTGAATATTCCGTTTTTTATGCGATATCTGATAGTATGCTTTAAATATATTCGGAAGCTGTTCGGCGGAAATACCAATACCTGTATCCTTTACTATAAACTCAACCTTATTATTGTTGGACTTCAAACGTATATCGATCCTTCCCCCTTCCGGTGTAAATTTAAACGCGTTATCAAAGATATTATTTATAATACGGTCAACAGCATACGGGTCGGCTGTAATTGATATATTTTTTTCTATACGAGCATTTACTTTTATTTTCTTTTGTTTTGCTATTTCCTTAAACAGAATAGTTGAATTCTCTAAGACTCCCGAAAAATCAACAGAATTTTCATGATTATAAAAATTCTGGCCTCTTTCCAGTTTTTCATAATCTAAAAAATTAACCATATTCTTCTTTAATTTTTCTATATTGTTACTGATTATAAACAGCTTAGGATCCATACCCTTTTCCTGTATATATTTACTTAAATAGTTTGAAATAAGAGTGAGAGGGGTTTTTGTTTCATGGGCAAGGTTGATGAAATATTTTGTTTTTTCTTCTTTTGCCTGTTCCAATTGCTTGGCCATCATAATGGCCTTCTGTCTGAGGTCGGATAATATTCCCACAAGCATACTGACACCGATTATAACTATATCAATAATTGCTCCTATCCATATCAATCGTGAATAATAATCTATACCGCTGACATGAATAATTACTACAATAGTAAATACATGTTGAAATATCCCAAAAACAAGAATCGGCCATGGCCCTAAAAGCCAGGCTATTATAACAAGAGGAATGATGCACAAGCTTAATGAAGCTTCAATTTGAACTGCCATGTAGATGATAATTTGCAATATCAACGACAAAACAAATATTAAGAGAGAAATTAGTATTCTCTTATTACGTTGTGCAGGCGAGAGGTATCTTCCTATCAAGTTAAATGTCTTCATGTTTAAGCTGAAGATTAATAGTAATACATTTTAGATTCTTTTAAAAGCATATAATCAAAGTTACCTGTAATTAATCTGAGAGAAAATGCTTGGTTGGAAATAATAATTGAGACCGGATAATGGATTGTTGCTGCGTATAAAAAACAGGCATGAATACGCCTGCAGCTACATTACTTTTTCAGATGCATGAAAAGATTAATCCCTAAATCTTCGGAATCAATTTTAATGTTCCGACGTCTTATTCCTGCTTCAATAGCTATGCGTATCAATTCATCCATGGAACGATATTGCAAATACCAGTCTCCCACCTTTTCCATGTATTGCTTTGATATATTGTTGTGGGAGAAATTACCGATAATCATTTCTCCACTTGCGTGCAGACAGTTGTAGAATTTCTTGAGGAATTTAATGAAGTGTTTGTCCTTTACATAATCAAACACGCCACCACTCCAAATCAGATCATATTTCTTTTCCGGTTTCTCACTGCCCTGGGCGCAGAATGGGAATGGAAGTAAAGATCCCAGTTTTTATATTTATGATTCCCGTTCACATACTTGCTATATATTTTATCGATCATAATATGATCGCCTGAGTAACCGAACGGTTTAATAAATGCCCAACCTTGGAGAGTATTTTTATTAAGCACAGGTTTAAGGTTATTCCTGAATTCTTCTATTTCTTCTTGCTTTACGTTATTGATAATATGATTCAATTCATCATATTCATAAGGCCCTGGCCCTCCTTTTTCGATCAATCTACTGATATAATTTCTAACCTTTTCCATTTTCCTTTTCTCCCAAAATGATAGTAAATATAATAATTATTGAAATGGGACACTGAATCCGGGTTAACCGTTCTTCACCCGTCCTGTCTGTAGTTATGCAATAAATGTCCAATTCACCTGCAATTATTACAAAATAAAGTCTGCCAGAGTGAAGATTAATATCATAAACCATTGTCCTTTTTTGTTTTTCAGCGACGGACATCATAGCGCCTCCATTGGTACCATAATCGTACCTTTTACCCGCCTCAAAAGTGCATTCCATCTCTTCAAACATTGAATCGGGTATTTGGGCTGCATTAAGCAGCCAGTCGGCGCCCATATCAATAAACAAAGAATAGGCTCCCGCCGTCACATAGGAATATACTGTAACCTCGTTCTCAGCAAGAGCACCGGATTCACACACGAGGTCATCCGCAGCTTCCCCGATTGCGAATTGTGTACTATCAAATCATCTTTTATAAAAACTATATGAACATCACCGCTCGAAATCCTCGTGTGCAGCGGAGGGGGAGGTATGAAAGGAGGAGGATCATTCTCAGGCAAAGGATATCTGGCGAGCACGAGTATACTCGTTATAAAAAGAATTATTCGCATTTTCTTTTCTCCTTTCTTCTCATCATTCCCTCCCTATATGTCAACCTAAGGATTGTCACTGGTTTTGGGACACATTCTTAATAGAACGTATCCTCGAAATAATAGACACCGACACCCGTCTCGCCTATAAATGCGTCCAGGTCGCCGTCGTTGTCTATGTCAACAAAGTTGGGAACAGCGTCATTAATATCAGCAGATAGATTAAATGGATTAGTGATCGGTGTGGCAAAGTTGATTTCTGAACCATCTCCGTCTCCGGGAGGTTCACATCCCAAAACCAGTAAAAAAATACCGATACAGACATGGCGCCAATTATGCTGAGTTTGAAAAAAGAGCGCCATTGTGTACTGGCGGGCTTTCGTATACTTTTAAGCCTTTGGCAATGTATTTTATTATTTTTCTTCATAAAAGCTCTCCTTCAATATCATAGTTCCTAAATATTTAATATCACATGAATATCTCCAACAACGTTGGCAGTAAATATATAAAATACCGGAGAAAAACGTACCGAAAACAAATAAAGACAGTACAGCTGATTAAATCATTTGCCTCCTTTATTTATATACTGCTATGCCGCGCACGCAATCAGGCTGCGGATCATTGAGCGTAAACAGCGATTCTATATTTGCGCCGTCCATATCGCTGCGCCCTACTCCTCTATACCGGTCAGTCCAGTAAATTTTCCCCTCCGCCGGATCAAGCACGAGATCAAAGGGATCGGTACAATCAATACCTAATACTATTTGTTCACTTTCAGTGCCGTCCAGATTCGCCCTATGGATACCATTTACACCCAGCCACTCAGTCCAATACATCTTTGCGCCCGCAGTATCGATCTCAAGACCGCCGTCAGACCAACAATCAAGAACCTCGATTTTAGTATCAGGATCATTAAAAGAAAAATACTGTATCCCCCCTGTATCATCAGCAAAATACAACCTGCTTTCACTAATGTGCAAAGTAATTCCATATACAGCAAATCCGACGGTTATATTTTCAGGCATATCCCCGTTCAAATCGGCTCTGTAGAATTTTCCTCCATTCATTCCGTTTCCTTCTTCCCAGTATATCTTTCCTCCCTCGACATCAAGCTCGATATATTGAATGGAAACACCGACAGCTTCCCTGATTTTCTCCGCGTTACTGCCGTTAGTATCAGCCCGCCAGATAATTGCTGTGTGTTCCGGCCCAACCGCCGGGGGATCGCTTTCAACCCAGTATATTCTTGAATGAACAGAATCCACCTCGATATCCGCTATTTTATCGCTTAAACCCGTCAGCACATCTCGCATATTACCACCGTCAAGATCGGCTACTTTAATTTTTCCTATACCATCCTCAACCATACAGAAAAAGAGGGAATCGCGCGATACAAACTGACCACCTCCTCCACTTTGTTTAATCAAATCTCCTTCAGCGTCTATTACTCCATGATCATTATCAATATCATACTTGAAATGCATGGTGCTTCCTTCAATCCAGAAAGCAGCATAATCTTCATCACCCATTGCTGGCGACCAGTCGTTACCGTCATATTCATCGGTTAAGGTTAACGTGTTCCAGTCGTCTACGGACGCACTTGATTCATTTAATCCCGTATGGGTTCCTCTGTTAGAGCCTATGAGAAGATCATTCGTACCAGCATCATAAAGATTTATCTCGTAATCCGTTTCTGTAAGTATTACTTTAATATCGCAAAAACCCACCAAATTGACAAAAATATCTTCTCCCTTCCACGTTCCCGGATAATCCTCATCACCAGGCCCGCTGTCTGATAAACCACAATTCAAAATAAGTAGGCATAAAACAAATATTAATGCACACTGTGTTTTCATAAAAAAACCTCCTCTAAAATTATATAAAAAGACTTATTAATCATTGATATAAGCCAGATAGTTGGGACTGGATAAAGTTTTGAATTCACACCCGTCCCAGGCTTTGCGTCTTGACGCCTGACTATAACCTTCATCCTGTCAGAAATAATTAAAAAGCATAAGTAAAATTAGACAGGATTTACAGGATCAACATAATGAATATAAAATATCATCAGCCTGCGGAATCAAAGCGTCGTACTGAAACTCCACACCCCACTCTCGGCTTCATGCCCGTCGCTATCCGCTACTCTTACCTTCCAGTAATACGTGGTGCCGGGTTTCAATCCACCCACCTGCTTAGATAAATCCGGACCGGTTTTACCATTGCCTGGAGGATCAACTGGATCACCGCTCCCCGATATCGGACAGGAAAGGACCAATAAAGAAGTTATAAGCAGAAACGTGAACAATGCCACCCGTAAACCGAGCGATTGACACAGCCCTCCGGCCCCTGTCAACAACAGCAGCATACAGAGGATCCCCGTGCCGGCATACCGGATATTTTTTCCCCGGCCAGCACTTACCATATATATGTCAGCATTATCAAATGCCTCGTCTTCCGACACATAGAGGTAGTAATCCAGGTTCTCGGGGGGGGGCAAGCTGGTAGCATGCTGCCATTTGAAGGTGATACTCGTATCCATATCTATAGCCTCGTTTTCCGGAGAAAGCAGCAGGGGTGGATAGAAGATGTTTATGGGATCCATAGATATTACCGTTCCATCATACATGAGAGTTTCTATTGAAATAACAGTATCGTTTGTTGCCGACAATCCGTTTATTGAAAACAACCAGTCTTCATTATAATCAAATTCACAATCTATTCCCGGTAAAGCACAATTTTCTGGATTTGCAGTAATCTCCATTCTATAGAAATTGGATCCTAAATCATAAAACTCAAGATGAACTCCCAGTGTACTTCCTCCAAAATTGTTTTTCATACTCATAAAATTAGTCTGATTTATTGTAATAACAGAAGCGCCGGAACCATGTGTACTTGCCTTTAATGAATAATCTACCGGGCTACCATTTGTATAAAAATAAATATTCACCTGATGTATAGTAACGGGAAGAGTTTCTCCCGCTATCTCGAAAAGAACATCCACCTACGAATTATCTACACAATAAAAACCATTCGGGAGAATCCCTACGGGAGTTGTAAAGCTTGCCGGAGCTATAACAGCGTCCGATGTATTATAAAATGAAATCGATGCATGCAGGGTATTTGTTTCACCCAGGTTGATTACGGTTAAGCCCCAGACTCTCTTGCTTGGAAAAGTTCCTGACGCAGCAGGATTTTTTGTTATTGCCAATTGATACTCATCAGAAGATATTTGTTGAAAAGAGATATTTACCCCCAGGTTTGGATCCGGGTTTGAATTATAAATAGAGCCCGGCGTGATATAATCCGTTTGCCCACTTGGAGACGTAAGAAAAAACTCAAGGGAATTGGGATTGGAATTGGTATCTAGAGAAAAAACAACCTGGTGCAACCCGGACGTATGATCAGTAGCCCTGAAATAAATCGGCACAATGTCTTTATTTGTCCAGGTATAACTCGTTTCAGTATAAAACTCCTGTGACCAGCATACTAATTGTACAAATAAAAAAAGCACACATAAAAATAAAATTTTCCTTTGATACATGTTTATCATTTATTCCTCCTTACAAGATATACTCTTTCTTAATGATTTTTACTTATTTACTAAGACGTTATGTTTATTCTTTAATTAATTAATGTAATCTACCCCCGCCTTCTTTATTTTTCAATCACCCATCTGGGTGATTTTAATAACCATTTTCGGGTGATGACAGGGTAAAATCGCGGTTTTTAGCTTAAAATTTAGATACATAACAGAAGAATTATTTTGCTTATAAACCAGAGAAATACTATGTAATTTTAAATATACTCATCAGCTTAATTTTATTTTTCACACCGAACTTTTTATAAATATTACTTATGTGAGTTTTGACAGTATTAGGTGAAATGCCCAATTCATTGGAGATTTTTTTATACTGTTTATCCTTGAAAAGCAAGAGCATAATTTCTTTTTCTCTTAAAGATATGTGGTATTGCCTGCACTTCTTATCGAATTCATCAGAAACCATTTTTTTACTCATACCTCTGTTGGACACCTTAATTATATGCTTTATTAATTCATGTTTGCTTTTTTCAAACTGGGATTCATTTATTTTGATGATAGAGCTTATTTTCGCTTTCAATTCCTCTATATCAAACGGCTTACAAATAAAATCAACCACGCCTTTCTGTAATGCTTCTATTTTCTCATACTGTGTATTCTTTACTGTTAAAAAGATAACAGGAATATGACGATACCTCATACCTTTCTTAAGCTTGTCATAAAACTCATACCCATCCATGATATCCATCATTATATCCGAAACGACAAGGTGTACATTCGGTATGTATTCAAGCTTTGCCAGCGCCTGTTTCCCATTACAGGCACAGTACACATTGTATTCTTCATTCAGCGTATCGTATAAATATGAAATCATATCGGGATTGTCTTCAGCAATTAAAATTGTTTTTTTATGCGATTCTTCAATTACATCAGCAGTTGCTTTTAACTGTTCAGGCCAAACGGGATATTTTGTTGTGCTTATTGCTTTTCCTTGAGTTTCTAAAGGTTGTCCCGTTACTTTTTTAAAACTTATTCTGAATTCAGATCCCTGTCCAAGCCTGCTGCAAACTGTTATATGCGCTTCAATATCATCGAGTATTTTTTTCACAATGCTTAAACCCATACCAATTCCCTGTATATTTTGCTTCTTGTGGGATATCTGATAATACGATTTAAAAATATTTGTAAGTTGTTCCCTCTCTATCCCTATTCCCGTATCCTTAATGATAAGCTCAATCCGGTTATTCCGGGGGACTAATTCGATATCAATTCTCCCTGGTTTTTCCGTATATTTTAATGCATTATCAATGAGGTTATTAATTACACGAATAATCGCGTAGGGATCAGCCTTAATATGTATATTCTTTTTAATATGTGAATTTATTGTAATCTGTTTTTGAGCGGCGGTTTCTTTGAACAGGGAGATCGAATCCTCCAGTACTCCTGATAAATCAGTGATTTCTTCATGATTATAAAATGTCTGACCTTTTTCCAGTTTTTCATAATCCAGAAAATTGACCATATTCTTTTTTAACTTTTCAATATTATTCTGAATAATGTTTAAATCCGAATCTATTCCCTTCTTTTGAATATATTTTTTTAAATAATTGAGAATAAGGGTAAGTGGTGTTTTTGTTTCATGGGCGAAATTTATAAAATAAGTTGTTTTTTCCTCGTTTTTTTCTCTAATAATCTTAGTCTGTTCCGCAACTTCCTTTCGTAAATTCTTGGATAAATGATCTGCCATTTTATATGCTTCTGCAAAACGTTTTGAAAGTATAAACGATTGGGAAAATAAAATTGTCATCATCCCGATATGAATATAATTCGTATCCATATCCGGCAGACATGTGGCAATCATATCGAAACTTATTGTAAAAAACAGTACTATCATACTTAAAAAAAAGGCGATTCCACCCATTCGATTATTCTTTATAGCCATAATAGTCATATATATTAACCAAATTCCTGATAACACCAGAGTTATATAATATATAATGATGATATCCCAAATAAACCAGGTCGGAAAAATAATATTGAGCAGTGATAATACAATACAGATCATAAGAATAACTTTAAATAACAGATTTGAAAACTCATGCATGAAAAAATTTTTAAAAAAAAGCAAGAATACAATTAAACCGAACATAATTGTGAATGTTTCAATTTTCATTAAAATATCATATAGATAATAAGAAGATAACACCTGTTGAATGTATTTATAGATCAGTAAAATACGACAAGCTAATGTAAAACAGAAAAGTGAAAAGAAAAAATTTGTTCTATCAATTTTAAAAAAAAGCCATAGAATAAAATGATAAACACCCATCATTAAGATAATGCCGAAAATTGCATAGTTAATGAAATTAGTTATTAAAAATTCTCTGTTCAAATCTTCATAACATCCTATTTTTGGTGTATAACCGGGACCACCAATTGTATTATGGAAATTTGATATGTGCCAGGCCAGAGTAATTTCATCATTTTTGTTTAATTCTTTTAATAGCGGGAATTCCTGTGGAATATATTCCTTCCTGGTTCTGCCGGTCAATCCATTTTTTAAAATAAGCCGGCCATTACAGTATAATTCATAAGCTATACTAGCGCGTAACAAATAAATACCTATTGATTCATCTTTCGGGAGATTGATTACCTTAAGCCTGAACCATGCATGTCCATATTTTTCTTTGGCAACTGCGTTCCAGAAGTTCGGAACTGTAAATATATCCCACTCAGAATCGTCATAATCCTTCATGGCGAAGGATGGTCGGGTTTGTTTCCACAAAAACCTCCATTCCCCTTTAAGCTGTACGGGTCCTTGCTTTTTAAAATCCCAATCCTTTAAATCAAGTATGCCATTTTTTGCCATAGGAGGTTCAGTTATTAGATTTTTATTATTACATGAAACAAAAATTAAGAAAATGAAAAAACAGATTAAGATGATATTTATTTTTGCCACTTGCCAAATAATCTTTTATCGATTTATTTTAACAGTATACTGAATAAAAATAGACAGTCACATCCTTAAATTGCCTGAAAAAAACTTTTATGTCAATATAATTTTTATATCAAATCTAATCGTACTTTATCCAATTAAAAAATCTTGTTTCTATAAGTAATATCCGATAAGAAATACTCCTTACAATTCTTCATTACATTATAGAGCATAAATCAGTCTTTTCCCCCATTTACAAAAACCATGTAATACTATATATAAGAGAGAAAAATACTATCTAAGCAGGGATACCGCATGAAAATTCTATTAATTGCCGTGGGAACAACAGGAGACGTTTTACCCTTTATTGCTCTCGGCGCTGAACTTAAAAAAAGGGGGCACTCCGTAACTATCAACACTCACGATGATTTTGAAGATCTTGTAAAATACCACAACCTTGATTTTGAGCTTGTAGGCGGTAGCTTTAAGCAGCTGGCGGAATCCAAAGAAGGCAAGGCCTGGCTTGAATCCGGTGATAATGTTATTAAATATATGTCTACTGCCAGAAAACTCTTTAAACCCATTTTTTCAGAATGGGTGAAGGTCGATAGAATTATACCCGGATTTGACGCTATTATCGCGCATCCTTTTGCGGTCTATGCGTATCATACCGCTGAAAAACACAAGCTTCCCTTTGTAATCGTCTCGCTCATCCCCTGGTTTATTTCCGGAGCAATCGAACCGATTATGGTACCTATTGTTTCTCCTTTCTTTAAATCCTGGGTAAATAAAACCCTTAATAAATTAACCATACAAAGCCTGTGGTCACTCTTTAAAGATCTAAGCCGGGCAAAACGCAGGGAGCTGGGATTACCACCCACCAAACCCGATAATCTCTGGCTATATCTGCATAAGATAGGGATTCCTCACATCCACCTCTACAGCCCGTCGCTTTTAAAGGAGCCGCCCGATTTTCCCGCGTATTGTCGTGTTTCGGGTTTTTGTTTCCTTAACTTAAAACATGATTTCAAGCCCCCATCTTCCCTGACTGACTTTCTGGCGCAGGGCAAACAGCCTGTATATATAGGTTTCGGCAGTATGACCGGAAAAGATCCTGTTCAACTCACCAGGATGACGGTAGAGGCTGTAAAGAAAACAAAACAGCGGGCTGTTCTGCTTACCGGCTGGGGGGGTATGGAAAATCCGCCTAAGGAAAAGGATATTCTGATTATCGACTCCGCACCGCACGACTGGCTTTTCCCACGGGTAAAGGCCTTAATCCACCATGGCGGCATCGGTACGACCGCTGCCGGTCTGCGTGCCGGAAAACCTATGGGGATCGTGGCTTTTTTTGGTGACCAGCCCTTCTGGGGCCGCAGAATACATGCACTGCAGGTTGGCCCCAAACCAATGGTCAAAAAAGATTTAAATGTTAACCATTTGGCCGACTTAATCAAAAAGGTCTGCAACAATACGCGGTATGAAAAAAATGCACAGCGGGTTGGAGAAGCAATAAGAAAAGAGCAGGGTGCAAAAAAGGCGGCAGATCTTATTCTAGCTTATGCTAAAAGCGGAAAACTTATAAAAGCAAAATAATTAAGGTACAAATTTAAAATTGCTGATTATTGACATACTCACTATAAAAGGATATACAGGTATAAAAAGATAATATTATGAAAAATTTAGCTAATAACAACTACCCAAGCTGCTCTTTTTATTATTATAGCAAGGTAAAACGGTCGCGATCTAAAGCATGCGGTACTGCAGAAAATGTTGATTGAACCTCTCGGCCTTGCAGCCTTGGCGGCGGGTGCTGACGGTATTATGATAGAAGTACATCCGCAACCTCAATCCGCGCTTTGTGACGGCAATCAATCGTTAAAACCCGAACGCTTCAAAGCACTCGTAGCGAAAATCAAGGCCCTGCTTCCTGTGGTACAAAGGAGTATATAACAAAATCCTCTTTGAATAGGATACTAAAGGTAGATTTTAATATAGATTTATTCTCAGGCATTCACTATACTTAAAACAGATCTCAAACCCAACAGTTGGGAAAGAATGCTGTTTTTTAGATAAGAATAGATGAACGAGTCAATAATTTTAAGTATAAGCGATGACCCGCAAATACAAGATAAGCTTTTCGCCGATCTTTCTACCGTATCGGATAATAAGCATACCATAAAATCCATAGCATGTAATGAACACGGTATAGAGCAATGCGAGAGGTTCTTGGAAGATGATAAGGAAATCTCAATTGCGGCAATTGACTTGATTAAATTTAACGAGGACAGCTCGAAATTCTTACAGGAACTTAACACATTATTGCCGCATTCGGTTTTTGTTTTGTTTACAAACCCAAAAAATCATAAAAACATACAGCAGCTGATAACGCAGATAAATCTTTACCGGTTAATAGAGAAACCGTACCAGATCAAATATTTACGGCTTGCCTTGCAAGAAGCACTGACAAGTTATCAAAATAAAAAAGAGCTTATACACCATTCAAGGGAACTTAAGGCTGTAAAAGAAAAAGCACTTCAGGAAAAACAGATAATTGATAAGCTGAGCAAGATCCTCAACGAAAAGATTGATGAGCTCGAAGATCATCAAAAGGAATTGGAACAGATGTCAAAGGAGCTTAATGTAACAACTATCGAGAAAATTCTTATAGAACAAGAAGCTGCCAGGATGAGCAAAACACTTTCCAATCTAAAAAACAGTTTAAGGAACAATCTGTTTGTGCGCAGTGTTCTGCATTCAATCGTAAATATGCTGCAAATCCAATTTTCGATAGACCGCAGAGAAAATGCGATTATCGAACAGCTCTCAAAAAAAACTGTGCTTCTGCTCGATGATGTGAATGACAGTAATTCCAACAAACTGCTTGTAAAAAAGGAGCTGTATGATGTACACCGGCTTATCACCAACAAACTCCATCAGCAGCGTAAAAAAAATGAGCTGAATTTACACAAAACACTCTTTGGCTACGTTAAAGCAGTACAGCGTACCTTAATGGGTGAAATCGTTCACTTTACTTCAAGGCCCTGCTACTTATTGGGAGCATTAAAAAAGGTAAAAGAAAAATACAAAGAGATTTTAGAAAATGATACAACAAGAAAAAAAATTAATTTCATTATCGAACTTCACACTACGGATATCTATCTTAATATTTTAGATTTTTCATTAATTAATATTATTGAAAATCTCCTCACTAATTCCATACGCAAAGTAATAGAAGATACAGGCAAGACGGATAAATGGATTAAAATAACCTCTCACGATGAGGTTATTAATTCCCAAGAGTACACAGTCATCAGATGGATGGATAATGGTCCCGGCATCGAAAAGCAAAGAAAAAAAACTATCTTCGAAGGCGATTCCGATAAAATCGAGGATGGTGATCACGGTATTGGTTTACCGGATATTAAAATAACCATAGAATCCGCAGGCGGATTCATTCGTGAGACCGGAGAATTCGGTAAAGGAGCAACTTTTATTATCGGTTTTCCCAAGGTATATAAATACAAAGAAATCGACTATGACGAAGATTTGGATAATGGTATAAAACTCATGTTTCCTGGGGAGGCAGCAGCAAAAAAAATACTGATTGTTGAGGACGACAACGTAATTCTAAACAGCTACGTGGAGTTTTTTAGCAACTGCGGTTTAAAGCATATTACGGACGCCCATGACGGCAGGGAAGCGCTGGAAATCATTCTTACAAAGCATTATATTCCGGATCTGCTGATTACCGACATTGAGATGAAGAATATGAACGGATTTGCCCTGTTGGAACAACTTAAAAGCAATGGTTATTCAATACCCACAATCGTAATTTCCGGAATCCTTTTTCAAAAAAATGACAACAAACACAGCGATCTATTCAAACTTGAACAGCTGGGAGTAAAAGAAGTGATCGAAAAACCGGTTGATTACAAACTGCTTTTTGAACTCAGTAAAAAGCTCTTAAATATATCAACTTAAGAAAAAAGTAATAATCCCCAGCGGAATAAGATAGGTACTGAAAATATAAAGCCTGCCTTTCCTGATAATCTTTAAAAGCACAATAAGTGAAAGCATTCCGATTATAAAAGCTGCCACAAAACCCAATGCCATTGTGTGCAGGGGGATATCTGCTGTTAATTGTTGTGCATCTTTTAACTCAAAGACCAGTGCCCCCAGAATAGCCGGAATAGCAAGCAGAAATGAATACTCTCCGGCCTGCTCCCGTTTCATGCCGGAGGCTAAGGCAGCGGAGATGGTAATACCGGAACGGGAGATACCCGGAAAGATTCCCAAACCCTGGGCAATTCCCGTAATCAATCCCTGCCATATAGTAAGGTTTTTATATTCTGTTTTGCCTTTGAAAAGCAAAGGAGAAAGCAGGATAAGCCCTGTCACGATAAAAAGAAGAGAAATGATCTTCGGCTCTGCTTCTACATATTTTAGCACTTGATAAAGGCAAAGAGCAATTATAACCGTGGCTATCGTAGCCAGTATAAGAATTAAAAATAATCTAAGGTTTTCTTTATCTTCGGGTTTGGACTTTTTAATTACAAAGCGGAATAATGAACCGATTATAGCAAAAAGTCTTTGCCGGAAAACAATCACTACTGCAAAAAGCGTAGCCACATGGAGAATTATGATATATAAGGTTGAATTTATTCTTTGAATTCCTAAAAGCAGCTCACCAAAAACCAGGTGTCCCGAACTGGATACCGGTAAAAATTCGGTGAGGCCCTGGATTATACCTAAGAGTATGGATTGAATTTCATTCATAGCTTCTCCTTCATCTCCCTGTTATTCAAATAATTTCCCAATCCTCTCAGACGGAGACCTGACATCATCATAGAGACAACTGTAATATACAGCTGCCGTGCAGACGAATTTTACAAATTTACGTGTCTCTAATATGGGAATGGCCTCTACATAGAGATCGTCAGGGAATTTTCCAATATTATTCTCCCAGTTTCTTATTCTCGTCGGGCCTGCATTATAGGCAGCCAGTGCACGCGGAACACTCTTAAAGCGTCGCATAAGATCAGCCATAAAAAAGGCTCCTAAGAGAGCATTCTGTTCAGGATTCGTAAGATCCGGTTCGGCTAAATCAATTCTGCGTGCTACATCCTCAGCCGTAGCCGGCATAAGCTGTGTTAATCCCACTGCTCCCGCATGGGAGACTATGTTCTTATCAAAAGCACTCTCACGTCTGATTAATGCAAAAAAAAGATAACGGTCAATACCAAACCGTACGGCAGCCTGCACTATCTCCTCTTCATAGGCAATAGGATACACAATGAGTGCTTCTTCTTTGGAAAGCTGCGTTTGCTCCGTGCTCCTTAACAAGCCCAACACGCGTATGGCAAACAGATACTGTCCCCGTTGCTTAAGTGTTTTGGCAAGATTAAAAAGCGTATCCGCTTCCAAGTAAGGATCAGCTGTACTTAAAAGCGTATAGCCCTCTTCAAACAGACCGAAATCAAAAAAACCAAAAATAAATCTGCCATTATCGCTTGAATCCGCATTACCGCTATAAGACCGCTTATTCCCTAAAAGTGCCTGAGCGGGTGTATTCAAAAAATGTGCCGCGAGAAAAGAATAATAACCGTCCTTTGTAGAAAGCTGCTCACTCAAATGAGAGCTGTCAAGTGTTTTCCCCTTCAAGTAACCTAGTGAGATTAAGCGGGCAACAATATAGGTTAGCTTTGCACGCACCTCATGGGGCGCGGTATCCTTAAAAATAAGATAGAGCTTGTGAAGAGTGGTAAAATCTTTTCCCCAGAGCAGAGATGAAATATACTCCTCAAGTAAATCTGAAAAATAATCAAAATCCTTCCATTGAGGTACCGAGGATGTAAGTTCAGCCAATACAGCCGAGGTCCCTCTGTCAACAGCATTTTTCAGCATATACCACTGAGCTCTCTGTTTCAGATTTGCATCAGCTGTTTCGCTATAAATCATAAACCAAATGCTTTGAGCTTTTTTAAACGAGTTGTGGAAAGCATAAATCTTTGCGGCCATTTCTAATGCTAAGGCCTGAGTATCCGCTGTCAATTGTAAGGCAATAGATTCCGCAAGTTCTGCATCGGCCAAGGAACTACTTGCTTTCAGGCAGGCAATAGCATAATCCGCGACAAGCCTTGTGTTATGTAATTGTATGAGGGGAAGCTGTGTAATACCTTGTTTTAATAATGTTTTTGCATCTTTATAACTACCCTCTGCCATCAAACTCTTGGCTTTAAAAATACCCATTTCAATATCAGATAAATTCGCGAGTCTTTCTTTATTATAGAGCAGATACAGATAGGCACGTGAATGCAGATCTCCGGCTTCCACAGTATAAAAAAGATTTCTAAACAAATCTTCCCAACCTCTCTGCTTCAACCTGAAGGCTGCTACGGCCTTAAAAAGAATTATTTCGGGATCATCGGTTTTCCATTCGTCCGGACCTTGTGCCGTATAGTATTCATCCAACCTTTTTAAGAGTTCTTCGTCATGTTCCTGCCAATAGAGTGTTTCAATATCCAGCCTTTTTATATGCGGAAGATTATATGCAGAACTATGGTATTTGAGTAACGTCCGGACAATATTATTTGCATCTTCATAGCGCTCCTGTTTGATAAAAGCTTCCGCCAGTTCCACTGCCGCTTGATATTTCCAGGGCGGATTTCCCTTCTGCCACTCCAAAGCCAATAACTTTTCTGCAGAATCAGAATATCCCAATTCAGTAAAAATGCGGGATACATAATAAGCAGCTCCGGGAGAATAGTCTAAAATATCCTGAATATCGAATTCATAAAAATCTACATATTCTAGAAATGAGAAATCCCCTCGACTGATTTTATTTGTCAACTCTTCACGCTTTATTCCCCAGATATATGCTTTTTGACAGGCGGGAAAAAGCATAAGAAAAGCCAAACAAAGTGCAAGGGTAATAAACCTATTTGGCAGGAAGAAATATCTTTTGTTTTTCAAAAATTAAATCCGGATTCGCAATCTTATTTACTTTTGCTATCATTTTATATTCAAACGGATCTCTATAGTAACGCCGGGCAATATCCCAAAGCGTATCGCCCCATATCACTATATACTCTTCTCCATCACCGGTTTGCTCCGCGGTTTCTTCTTCAGTGGTTACTGTCGACTGTTCGCTCTCTTCAATATCCGGAGCCCCTACATCAACCTCTTCACTCTCTGCTTGTTCCGCCACTGAAGAATCCTCTGCCTCATCTGCTGTCTGTTCTGAGATTTCCGTACCCGGTAAAAACGGTACCTTGGCTATAAGCGCATATATACCCCAACCTCCGACGGTAATGACTAAAAGCCCCAATAAAATAAAGAGTATTAAAGCTAAGGGATTGCCTTTTCTTTTTTGAATATGGGTTTTTCTTCTATCATCCTCGGAAGCAGGGTAGCTTTCTCCTGCTATTGTTTGTGCATCCATTTCGATTTCCTCTTCGGAAGCAGGGGTTTCGGGAATAGTTTGATTTATTTCAAATTCGGGGATGGTGTACATATCTTTATCTTCCACAGACTCCAGGCTCACCGAAAGGCTCTGTTTTTCACCGGTTTTATAATCATCGGCTGTGGCCTTTAGATTGCCGTCCTTATCGATTCCAACAAGCAGTTCAATTTCCGGCTCGCCTTTTGCCGCTGTCTCAATATTCTCAATAACAAGGCTTCCAATATAGGCATCTTCGAATAAAGTGTCGCCGTGTCCTCTATAAAGATCAATCTGTACATTTTGTTGATTATCTCGTACGGTTGTTAGTGTTAACTTTTTTTTGCCTTTAAAATTCTCTTCAAAAACAGGATAAAATTTGCCGTCCGCAAGTTTTATGCCGATTTGGTTTTTATCATTGTCTTCTTTTGCCATTATTAAAATCGTATATCGAGAATGAGATTTTGTCAACGAAAATTAGCAATTTTCAGCAATTCTCATTTATTAAAATGAGAATTGCTGAGCAATTTTAAATTTGTTCCTTTTTTAAGCTAAATATGTGTAAATTTGCTTTCTTGACATTCTACTTTTCTGCTTTATAATTGAATTGTGTGGGATTATATACCTTATATTGTCATTACTTTCTCG
>Ga0315549_1001654_pt1 | contig 22659 bp, 13 predicted proteins | sample SalMarSW160200MG_FD_203101 | JGI IMG/M metagenome (GOLD analysis project Ga0315549, IMG submission 203101) | Salt marsh sediment microbial communities from the Plum Island Ecosystem LTER, Massachusetts, United States - Salt Marsh Sediment SW1601-200 ... | reverse complement strand
TTCCATAAACAAGGCGAAAGATTGAAGAAAACGGATAGAACTCTTTAACTTATGAAATGAGATGAAAGTGTTTATAATTTATCATTCATTTGGAAAATTGACCAAATCTAAATATTTATAGATATTAAAAATTATCATATTAAAAAATGAATTTAGATTTGAGTAAAACTCAGATTTAGTTAATTACATATCCATTTCTTCAATTATGTCAGCATATCATTGAGCATATTCTGGGAGTTTATCATCAAATTTAACAATACCCTTCCATGCTTCAGATTCCATTACAAGAATGATCTCTTCTTCCTCAATTAAATGATTTTTTTTTACCTTATCTATTGTAATAATAGGATAAATTGGTCCCAAATAGTTAAAATTTGTATCAATACAAATTTTCTTCATAATAAATAGAGAGGAAGATTTCGTTTTATATATACTTTCCAGTTTAATCCCTTTTATTTAAAATTATTAAATTTTAGAACAATGAAAAAAAATTAAGAATTGGACCACATTAAGATTTTTTTATAAATAAAATGAATTAATTTAAATTAAGTGATATAGAAAATTATTTTCATTTAATCACAATCTCCATATGTAAATGTTATTTATATATTTTTTAATTATTCTATATCTTTTAAATTCTCTTTCTATACTATACATATTAGAATTTTCGAAAATTTACCTTTCCTCAATTTTGACCTGATACAACACTTTTTTAAAAATCATTTTTCCATAAAGGATATAAAAAATGTTATATTAGAAAAGATTATATGATTATGAGACGAAAGGAGTTAATATCTCCAACTAAGGTTTTTAAGCCCAAGAAGGGGCCAGATTACACACTAGTTTATTAAGGATAATCCACAATAAATCGTCTCTATATACTTTTTCTGGTAATTAATCATTCCTTATATATATTATACACAACGTTTCTAAATACTAGAGGCGATTTTATTTTAAGGTTATTCTGATTTATAGACTATTAATAGAAAGAATTTCATTAAAGGATAAAGAAATGATACGATAGATTAATCTAGGTCTAGCCAGAGCCTCAGGGAATAGGAAAACCTAAATATAAATCCCTCATATATAATATTTATTATGGAGAAAATAAAGATTGGTATTTTAGGAGCAACTGGTATTGTTGGACAGAATTACATTAAATTATTACAAGATCATCCATGGTTTCAAATTGTTGATATAGCTGCATCACCTAAATCTGCAGGAAAAAGCTATTTTGAAGCGGTAAAAAGTAAATGGCAGATGTCAATTCCAATTCCAGCAGAATTGAGAAAATTAATCGTAAGAGATGTTCAGGATTTCAATTCTATTCCAGATGATCTTAGTTTTGTATTTTCAGCAATTACTATGCCAACAAAAGATCAGGTAAAAGAAGTAGAGTTTAAATACGCTAAAAATGGGATTCCTGTTATTAGTAATAACTCTGCGCATAGATGGACACCAGACATTCCTATGATAATTGGAGAAATTAATCACGAGCATGTAAATATCATTCCCGTTCAAAGAGAGAATCATGGTTATAGGAATGGATTTATAGTGGTAAAACCAAATTGTACCCTTCAAAGTTATCTAACACCCATATTTGCTCTTGAAAAAGCAGGTTATAAAGTCGATAAGCTAATAATTACCACATTAGGAGCAGTTTCAGGAGCAGGATATCCTGGTGTTGCATCTTTAGACATAGTTGATAATATTATCCCTTACATAGGAGGGGGAGAAGAAGAAAAAACTGAATTAGAACCATCAAAGATTTTAGGTTCGGTTGGTGGGAAAAAAATTATCAATAATGATTCAATTCATATAAGTGTTACTTGTACAAGAGTTCCTGTTATTGATGGTCATACTGCTTGTGTAAATGTTAATTTTAAGGATAAAATACCTTCAAAGGATGAAATTATTAAGATTTGGACAGAATTTAAATCACTTCCACAGGAACTTGAGTTACCTTTCGCTCCAAAGCAACCTATCATCTATTTAGAAAATGAAGATCGTCCACAACCAAGAAAAGATAGAGATAATGACAAGGGTATGGCAGTTACTATTGGAAGACTAAGAAAAGATTCTGTATTTCATTATAAATTTGTTGCATTAAGCCATAATACTGTTAGGGGCGCTGCTGGAGGTTTGATTCTAAATGCAGAATTATTGAAATCTCAAGGTTATATAAATTAATTTTTTTTAATTATTTTTAATAAATATAATAATAATGCTGCAAAAACATGATTGATATTAAAATTATAAAATCTGAAGATAATTTAGATGAATTCAGAAATTTATATTTTGATTCAATATCAGAACCACAAGAGTTATTTTTAGAATTATTAATCAATCCATATAAAGAATTAAATAAAAATCCTTCACAAAAATATTTAATTAGAATTAAAGATATTGATATTGGGTATTGTATTGTTAATAATGAACACATAATATTAGAATTCTACTTAATTGATAATTATATTCCTATTTGTGAAGAAATTTTCAAACTAATATTAATAAAATTATCAACAAGGAAAGCTTTCTGCAAATCTTTTGATAATATTTTTTTAAAATGTTGTATCACTTATCAAAAGCGCCTTAAACTGGAAGGAGTTTTATTTAGAGATATGATTGAGAAAAATGTGGATCTTCCACATCCAAATTTATATCTCAGAATTGGAGAAAGCAAAGATTTTACTCAGTTGTCTCTGTTTAAAGAGGGTTTTTTTGAAAATGATGGAGAGTTAAAAGTTTTTTTAGATAGTAAAAGTCTATTTTGTCTTCTAATAGATGATGAAATAATTGGGTGTGGTATTTTTTCACGTATTATAAAAAATCGTCCTGATTTTGATATAGGAATGGTAGTACATCCTAAATATCGAAGAAAAGGATTTGGAACGTATATAATAAATCATTTGAAAAATTATTGTCTTGAAAATAATTGGAGACCTATTTGTGGATGTGCAATTGAAAATATTGGTTCAAGACGTACGTTAGAAAAAGCAGGATTTATTAGCAAACATAACCTTATCCAATTTGAATTTTAATTATTTTCTGATCACTATAAAATTAACATACACAATTAAATTATTGAATGATAAAGGTAAAGAAAAAAAGATAACTTTATTTTTACTATTATATATATAAATATTCCAAAGAAAAGCCATATTTTATATTTTTAAAGTAAATTCAGAATCATCCTCATTAAATTCACCAATAATTTCACTGCTTCCTATTAACTCAAATATTAGTCCAACAATTTTATCTGGTGTAGTTTTTAGAAATCTCTCAATATAATCTATTTTAACTTTTTTTTTTGCCCTAATAATTCCTAATAATCGATCTTTAATGTTTACGTCTTCAATTTCTTTCATTAATTCTTGTTTTTTAGTGGTAAAATGAATATCAACATTTTCATTAGGTTGCTCTATTTGCAATTCTGGTTGGATTTCTAATTGCAAGGGCGATTCTCTTGATATTTCAGAACTAATATTGGTTCCAGATTCTTCAACCTTTTGAACTTGTTTTATTTTGATCGTTTCTTCAAGTAGCGGACTTTTATCCATTAAAGAGCCTATTATTGGTGTAGCTTCAATGCTAAGATCTAATATTTCTGCTAATATTTGAATCATCCTCTCACGATTTTCTGCTCTATTTGCAATCATTGGATATGTTATAAGACCAAGCTCTTTTTCGATTTCCTTAATATCCATAGCTTCTTTCAAGTCCTGTTTATTTCCAATTACAGCAGAACGAGCATAAGGTACTTCTTTCTCCATTAAATCAATGAAAAATTTACTCTTATTTATATTATATGGAGTTGAATCAGTGATCAATAACACAGCATCACTTCCTTTTATAAAACTTTTCCACATGAATTTAAACTCATCTTGTCCAGCAAAATCAAAAAGATTGAAAAACAATTTTCCTAATTTGATAGTAGCGATATCTCCTGTTATTGTTGGCACATGTTGTAAGGGAATTTCATCTAATTTTATTAATTTCTTAATTGTTGTTTTTCCTACTCCTGAAAATCCAACTACCGCAATTTTTGGTTTTAACTTTTTATGCAAAGGATCTGCAATCGAATTTAAATGTTCAATTTCAATTAAAGATAATTCTATTTTACTTTTTTCTATATTAATCATATCAGAAAATAATTTTTTAAATCCTGATAAATGCGGTTTTATTACCCTAAAATAATCATCAACTAAACCTGTAATAAATATAAAAATCAAACCTGAATCTAAATCAACATCATAAGATATTCTATATTTAAAATAATCAAAATGATCTGTCTTCTTATCAATTCTTTTTTTTACCGTACTCCATATTTTAAAACTAAGGTCTTCTATTTCTGAATTGTTTAAAGCATTTCCAAAATATCTCCTATATAAAATATCATTTTTCTTCAGAACAATTATTTGTCTGAGCATTTTTTAATCGGTAAATATATTTAATTTTATGATTCCTGATTTTAGTCAAATAAATCTAAAATTAAGAAAAAAGAATATATTTATAAATTTCTGTAAAAAGATATCATCGAGTTACAATATTTAAAACTTTATTATGATTATTAATATCATAAATAGATTAAATAAAGATAATAGATTTGAATAATTTTTAGAAATTTACTCTTTAACATAATAATCTTGAACTAAAGATTAAAAGGTAATACTTAATTCTGTATTATCCTCATTAAATTCACATTCAATTAGTCCATTTCTTACAAAATCAAAGATATAGGATATAATTCTGTCTGTATCTATTTTTAAAAATCTTCTGATATAATCAATTTTAATTATTTTTTTTCCTTTAAGCAATGCTAATAAACGTTCTTTATATAACATATCACTAATTTCTTCCTTTAATTCTTGCTTTTTTTCTACATTATATGGAGTTACAACTTCCTCTGAAGCTGTTGAAACTTCAAGGGCCGTTACGCTTGAACTTGCTTCAATATTTTCTTCCTGTTTGACTTTTATAGTATTTTCTAGGGATTGACTCTGTTCTACTAATGATTCTATTAGTGGAGTGGCTTCATAGCTAAGATCTAAAACTTCAACTAAAATATTAACCATTTTATCATGATTTTCTATTCGATTAGCTATCATTGGAAATGTTCTAAGACCAAGTATATTATCGATTTCCTTAACATCCATATGATTCTTTAAATCCTGCTTATTTCCTATTATCGCAGCACGAGCATGTGGAACCTCATTTTGCATTAGTTCTAAGAAAAAACTACTTTCTTTAACATTTTCTGGAGTTGAGTCTGTAACAACCAAAACTGCATCACTTCCTTTGATAAATGTTTTCCATAGATATCTAAATTCTTCCTGTCCAGCAAAATCAAAAAGATGGAAAAATAATTCTCCTATTTGGATAGTAGCGATATCTCCTGTTATTGTTGGCACGTGTTGTATGGGAATTTCATCTAATCTTATCAAATTTTTAATTGTTGTTTTCCCTACTGCAGAAAATCCAACAACTGCTATTTTTGGTTTTAAATTTCTATGCAGAGGATCTGCAATCGAATTTAATTGTTCAATTTCAGAAGTAGTTAAATCCTTTTTATTTGGTTGTTCATCAACTATATTGAAATAATTCCCCTTAAAAATAGATAATTGAGGTTTAATTGTCCTAAAATAGTCATCCATTAATCCTGTAACAAACATAAAAATTAAACCTTTTTCTATTTCAACATCATACGAAATTCTATATTTATAGTAATCAGAATGACCTGAAGTCTCCTCTGATGTCTTTCGGGCTATATTCCATACTTTAAAACTAAGATCTTCAACTTCAAAATCATTTAAAGCGTTTCCAAAGAATCTTCTATATATTATTTCATTTTTTTTAATTACAAAAATTTGTCTAAGCATTTTTCTACTATTACTAATAGGAATATTCTTCTTTTAAGTCTATAGGTATATTCCTATATTGCTCTTTTATATTAAATAAGATAAGAAATTTCTATTTATAGATTTCTATAAATCAATATTTAATTAGAAGATTAATTTAATTATGTGTTTTAAATAGGGATGGTAAGAATTTAATTCACGACTTCCGCTTTATAAGACCGGTGATCTAAGAAGGCAAATTTAGATCCCCATCTTCCTTGTAAGTAGCAGAATAATAGGATCACATCCATTTGGAGGCTTTATTTTGACTTTTTCTTTCTTACTCTATAAGATTATAGGTGATTGTATTTAAATAAAAAAAATAGGGTAGGTACAAATGTTAGTGATAAAAATGCATAAATTGATTTATTTTAGAATATTTCTCCTAAAATTATAATTTAATAAAAGAATATATCCTTCCATCACTGAATTTTGTATGCACCCAAAAAATAAGATTAGGTACAAAAATAAATGATATCAGAGAAATTTGAACTTAGGATCTATTTAGATTTGTTCCAATATTATAACTCCCTTCTTTTTCAAACGTTCTATTATATCTTTTCTTTTCGAATCTATAAAGATCGTTAATTTATTATAACTGAAGTCAAGTATTTGAAGTGAAGTTAAGTTTCCTATAGATTCTGGAAGTTCAGTTATTTGATTATTCCTTAAATCAAGTTTTTGGAGTGATGTTAAGTTTCCTATAGATTCTGGAAGTTTAATTACTCGATTATCTCTTAAATCAAGTTTTTGAAGTGAAGTGAAGTTTCCTATAGATTCTGGAAGTTCAGTTATTTTATTACCATTTAAATAAAGTACTTGAAGTGATCTTAATTCTCCTGTAGATTCTGGAAGTTTAATTACTCGATTATCTCTTAAATCAAGTTTTTGAAGTGATCTTAATTCTCCTGTAGATTCTGGAAGTTCAGTTACTTGATTATTACTTAAATCAAGTTTTTGAAGTGATGTTAAGTTTCCTATAGATTCGGGAAGTCCAGTTATTTGATTATTAGTTAAACCAAGTGATTGAAGTAAAGTTAAGTTTCCTATAGATTCGGGAAGTCCAGTTATTTGATTATTATTTAAATCAAGTTTTTGAAGTAACCTTAAGTTTCCTATAGCTTCAGGAAGTTCTTTTAATTTATTGTTTCCTAATTTAAGTTCTTTAAGTAAAGTCAAAAATCCTATTGTCTCTGGAAGTTTTGTTAATATATTCCAAAATAAATTAAGGTTATGAAGTGAATTCAAGTTTCCTATAGTTTCTGGAAGTTCTGTTAATTTATTACCACTTAAATCAAGTTTTTTAATTGAAGTTAAGTTTCCTATTGCTTTTTTTAATACTTTATTTGTATGAGGATCTCCTATTTTAATTAATTTTTTTAAAATATAGAAAGATTCATCTACCAAATTCTTATCAATATTTTCAAGTTGTTGTTTTAGTTTTATATTATTTTCAAAAAAAATAAGCTTAATCTCATCATTATTAAGATAGTTAAGATATCCTTCTTTAATCAAATAATAAATAGAGGGAATATATCCAGAATGAAACCGTTTAACAATTTCTTCTTTGAATACTTTATTTGCAAGAGGATCTCCTAATTCAGATAGTTTTCTAAGTAAAGAAAATGAAAGATTGGAATGTAATAATCGAGTATCATAATTATATTCAAACCATACCTGAAGATTGGAACAATGTCCCCAAAATTCAGTTTTAGGTGGAATTTTATCAATTCTCTTACCCTTAATAAGTTCTAATATATTAGTTAATCGTTCTGCAGCCTCGTCTATTGATTTAAGATCTTCTAATAAAGTTATTTCATTAATAGGAATTTCTAAGAGCAGGAACTTACATTGGTTAAATTGCTTACCTTTCACATAAATTATTGTTTCATCATTTTCTAACTTCAGTGTTAAATACTCATTTACCTTAAACTCGTTCATGATACTACTCAAACTGATTTGTCGTTCTCAATATCTACATTAACTAGATTTAATAAAGGTTTTTATTATTTTAACCAAATTTTTAAAAAAAAGTTATAAGAAAAATGAAATATAGGATTTTAAAGATTAAAATTTAACATAAAAGCAAGTTTAAGATTATTTTGATAATATCCTTAGACATAATTATTTATTATTGATTTTTCTCATGAATAGTTTTATCTCTTTTATTCACGATTCTTCACTTCTCTTAATAATACTTAATATTTTTGGTAGGGATGGTGAGATTTTAACTCACGGCCTCCGCTTTATAAGAACGGTGATCTAACCAGGCTAATCTACACCCCCATATATACACCCGGTAGGATTTGAACCTACACTCCCTCGCTTCGAAGGCGAATGCCTTTGTCCATTTGGCCACGGGTGTTTGTTTAATTATTTTTTAAGAATAGGGACGTTGGGATTTGAACCCAAGATCTTCGACTTATGAGACCGAAACTTTAGACCAAACTAAGCCACGTCCCTAAGATTTTAAAATTATAAAAGTGGGAGCGATCGGATTTGAACCGACGATCATTGGATTTGGAATCCAGTGCGCTACTGCTACGCCACGCCCCCAAATTTATTCAATAAATAAGGGTAGTCGGACTTGAACCGACATGTGGCAGGAATCTTCGAAAATTATTCATAGAAGCCTGCTGCCTTATCCCTTAGGCAATACCCTCAATTTATTAGTAGGAGAGGTAGGACTTGAACCTACGAGCTCTTCCTCGTAAAGGAAGCACCATTTCCACTAAGTGACTCTCCCTTATTATGGAGAGCTAGAGGGGATTCGAACCCCCGATTGGGCGGTTAAAGGCCGTCTGCCTTAGACCACTTGGCTACTAGCTCACATTGAGGACATAAAGGGATTTGAACCCTTCTTCTGGTGGTTAAGAACCACGTGCTCCACCTGACTGAGCTATATGTCCATTCAATAGGGGTGGTAAGGGTGGTGAGAATTGAACTCACGATTTCCGCTTTATCAGAACGGTGATCTGAACCGACTAATCTACACCCCCTATTCTAACTCATATTAAATTCTCTGGGGGAACCAAGCTATTTTACTACTATCTATTGTCGCTTCGAGGCGACATTTTCTTTATGTTGTATACCACCTCTTTTCTTTAATTATAATACATTTTGGAAATGGAGTCGGCAGGATTTGAACCTACATCAGCCTCGAGTTTCACTCTCGATCCTCTTATTTTAGAAAGATTGTCGAGTGTCTTCGGCGTTTAGACTACGACTCCTTATTAATAGCGCTCCTAGTATGATTCGAACATACACCTCCTGATTAACAGTCAGATATGCTACCATTAACACTATAGGAGCTTAAATATAATATTGAATCTAAGTAAAATACTAATCGATTTCTTATATATGGTAATATTATTTATAAGCATCCATCGTGAAGAAGAGATCTCAGAGATAATTGATGGATAGTTTAAGAGAAAAATAGGAATCAAAGCATAGAAATATCAATCGTAATATTTAAGAGGATGCCTAAATGGAATTATTGTTTAAGTCTAAAATTTTTGACGATATTCATTCCTCGCCAACGCATCCTTATAATAAATACACGATTTATCATAATATTATCTAAGATTCTTATATATTTAAATCTTTCGCTTAATCTCATTCTATGCTCGATAGTGGGAAAAGAATGGGCAGTTTTGAAAGAAGATTTTAAATATCAAGTAGACTTATAATAATAAAAGGTGTATTAACGAAATCATCTAGAAGTATTGATGAGCTATCACTTTACTTTCAAAATAATAATCATAATATGACGAAACTAAACATATTAGACCCAGAATCAAATAAAGAATGTAGACTAAATGAATACCTTACAATTAAATTAGAAGGTACTTCTACGAATATTTATGTCTTAGATCAATTATTTGATCAGTGTAAATTTCTCCTTTTAAATATTCCAATAGAAGATGTAGCTTCATATAATAAGATTGATTCTATTGATGAGATTGCTGAAAAATTAGATTCCAGGTTAGAATATCCAGAAGATAATAAGGAAATAATAATTTCCCCAGAAACAGAATTTTGGGGTCATTGTTCCAATTTACAGGCTTGGGTAGAACATGATTATAATACGTGTATCCTTCATAGAAATTTAGCATTTCCTTTACTAAAGAAGCTTAATGAAGTAGGAGATCCAAAAGCTAAAAAATTACTAAAAGATGAGGTAATTTATAGACTAGAGAGTAAATTTAAACCAGTCGTAAATTATTTGCTAGAAGAAGGATATCTTGAACTTTTTACAGAAGAAGAAATTGTTCTTCTATGTGATATAATTAGTATTGAGTATATAAAATTAAGGGGTAAGATAATACCTGTTATTAATAATGAATTAAATTTATCAGGATTGAAAATTGGTAATATTAATGAAATAGAAGGATTAGAAAATATATCAAATTTAAAAAAACTCTATCTTAATAACAATAATATTGAAAAAATACAAGGAATCGATATTTTTACTACATTAGAGGAATTGGAACTCAATAATAATCTTATTAAGACACTTAGTGGATTAGAAAATCTTAAGAATTTAAAGAAATTGTGTGTATGTGGAAACTATCTTAATATGATTCAAGGTTTAGATTCACTAATTAATTTAGAGGAACTATGCCTCGCAAGGAATTATATAATAAATATTGAAAACTTAGAAAACCTTGTTAATTTAAGAGAGTTAGATCTTAACAAAAACCAAATTAATGTAATAAAAGGATTAGAACAGTTAAAAAACCTAGAGGTTTTATATTTAGCATCTAATTACATAAAAGTGATCCAAGGATTAGAACATCTTAATAAATTGGTATCTTTAGATTTGAATTTGAATAATATAGATAAAATTGACGGATTAGATTCTCTTGTAAATCTAGATTACTTAGGTCTAACAAATAATCAAATTAATAGAATAAATAATTTAAAAAAATTAGTAAATTTGAAAACATTGAATCTATCCGATAACAGACTTTATAAAGTTGAAGGACTTAATTCCCTAGAGAAGATTGAGGTACTAATCCTTTTCAACAATTACATTGATAAAATAGCTAATCTGGATAATCTAGTAAACTTAGATACATTAAATTTAAGTAATAATTTGATTATAACCATGGAGGGTTTAAATGAGCTTAAAAGTCTTACAACACTAAATCTTAGTTATAATAATATAAATGAAATTAAGGGTATAGAAAATAAAAAATCTTTACAAACATTATATCTCAACGCTAATAATATTACTAAACTTCAAGGATTAGATAATCTTACAGATCTAACAAAGATCTATCTTAGTCATAATAATATAAAAAAAATTAGTAGAATAAAAAATCTGAAAAATCTATATCTATTAGATCTTAAATCCAATAGCATCAGTAAAATCGAGAATTTAAGTGAATTCTATAAATTAGAGAATTTAAATCTGTCTGATAATCATATAACAAATATAGAAAATTTAGGAAATTGTTCAAATCTCAATTACTTCGATCTATCGCGTAATTGTATATATGAAATTAAAGAATTAGATCTATTAGCTAACTTAAATTCACTCTATCTTTCTGAAAATCAAATTACTAAAATTAATAATCTAGATAATCTTTCAAAATTAAGATCGCTCTCTCTTGATTATAATAAAATTACTAAAATTACTGGTTTAAATTATCTTTCTAATTTAGACTATCTAGATTTATCATATAACGCTATTAACGAAATCGAAGGATTAGATTCTCTTTCAAATCTGCGTAGTTTCTATCTTAACAATAATTCTATTAGCGAAATTAAGGGATTAGAACAATTACGTTCAATAACTACATTAAACCTTTCATCTAATAAAATTAATGAAATAAAAAATATAAATAATCAACAAAATCTATTATGGTTATACCTTGATAATAATAAAATTAGCGAAATCAAGAATTTGAATAAACTATCTAGGCTAGAAAAATTATATCTTGAAGATAATCAAATAATGAAATTGAAGAATTTGGATGCTCTTCCTAACTTAACTACTTTAAGTATGTCAGGAAATCAAATCAGAGAAATCGAGAATTTAAACTGTGTTTCAAAACTTTATAATCTCTATCTAAATAATAATAAAATTAGAGAAATTAATGGCTTAGAAAACCTTCCAAATCTTGAATATTTAGATCTTTCAGGTAATAAAATTTCCGAGATTAAAGGATTAGAAAACCTTCATAAACTTTATAATTTAAATCTTTCTAAAAATCAAATTATAGAAATAAGAGGATTAGATAATCTTATTAAATTAACATATTTATATCTTAATTCTAATAAAATCCGTGATATAAATGGATTAAAAAATCAATTCCTATTATACAATTTAAGCCTTTCTGATAATGAAATCATTGAGATCAAAAACTTAGAAAAAAACAACAGATTAGAATATTTAAATCTTAACAATAATAATATAGCCAGAATTAATGGATTAGATCATTTTTTCAATTTAAAAAATCTAGATCTCTCAAACAATTGTATTAATAATATCAATTGTTTAGATTCTCTTCATTGCCTAGAATCCTTAAATCTTAATTCAAATAGTATTAAAGAAATTAATAATTTAGATGCTCTTGTCAATTTAAAATGTTTATATCTTAATAAAAATCAAATTGTTAAATTAGAAGGAATAAATAAGTTAACAAACTTAAGAGAGTTATATCTTCATGACAATAAAATTCATAATTTTAGAATTAGACGAAATTCTCTTCAACTAGAAAAAGTATCACTTCAAAATAATCAGATCGTTGAATTTGATGATCTAAAGAAACTTTATAATTTAAAATTGCTAGATCTATCACAGAATAAAATAACCGAAATACATGGATTAGATTATTTTCTTAATCTTAATTCATTATATTTGCAGAATAATGAAATTACCCAAATAAAAGGATTGGATGAGTTAAATTATCTTATGTATTTAAATCTTTCAAAGAATCAAATAATTGAGATAGAAGGATTAGATAATATTGAAATCCTTAATACGCTAGACCTTTCAGGGAATCAAATTACCGAGATAAAAGGATTGAACGAATTAAATTACCTTACATCTTTGTATCTCTCAGAAAACCAAATAAATGAGATTAAAAATCTAGATTCTAATTTGAAATTAAAAATTTTATTTCTTGAGAATAATAAAATAAGGGAGATTGAAAATTTAGAAAATTTAGTTAATATAACTACTATAAATCTCAATAAAAATAAAATTACTGAGATATCTGGATTTAATGAATTATATAATCTTCAGTGGTTATATCTTAATGATAATCAAATCCATGAAATTAAAGGATTAAAGGTATTACAACATTTAAAATATATAGAAATTTCAGGAAATCATTTATCTGAAATTAAAGGATTAAATCATTTCTCAAAATTGGAAAGACTAGATTTATCAAAAAATGATATAACTGAACTTAAGGGTTTAGAACATCTAATAAAATTGAAAGAATTAAAAATTTATGGAAATTTAATATCTTATAGACTTATAGATTATTTAGGTGGATATAATGATAATGATTTTGTAAATGAGGTAGGTAAATTTATCTCATATTGCCAAGATTAATAAGAATTAGCATTTAAAACAATTTTATTCTTACTTAATAATAAAATCTCTAAAATATTAAATTTACAAATAATATATGTTAAGATTTAGATTTATTATTTCCAAATAAAACCTGTTGACTTGTTTTTTTAAGTTTAATTTTGCGATTTTTGGCAATATTTCTTTTTTTCCAATATCTACTCTATATCTATCTTAAATTTAGAATTATTAAATTTAAATTTTCTTATCGTGGAAATGGGAAATGAATGGGCAATCTTAAGCGAAAAGCTTTTATATTGAAGTAATAATAATTATTATAACATGGGACGAGTATATTATGTGGGAAATTTTACCCCACAAGAAGATATCGGCGCCTGTCCTACATATCAGGCGCAGAACTATAGCGGATGCTATAGAAATTAAAAATATCAATTACTCGTCTATCGATTTCTCTACCATTATTATCTATGAATTCTACTCGAATACGTTAAAAATAAATTCTACTTAGATGAGTAAGTTCGATATTTTTATATATAAATAGAGGGTGTAGGGTGTAGTGGTCTTGCATTGAAGCCTGTGAACCTTCAGGAGGCGGTTCGATCCCGCCCACATCCTCCAAGCAATGAGCCCGTAGCTCAATTGGAAGAGCAACGGTGTTGCAAACCGAGGGTTGTGGGTTCAAATCCCATCGAGGTCCATTATTTACAAAATTGGGGCTGTAGCTTAACTGGCAGAGCAATGTTTTTGCATATCATAGATTGTGGGTTCAAATCCTACCAGCTCCATTATAAAAAAAATACCCCCATCGTCTAGTGGACAAGGACGCTTGGCTTTGAACCAGGCAACGTAGGGTCGAATCCTGCTGGGGGTATTTAAAATCCTGCCGTGGCGTAATTGGTAACGCAACAGACTGTAGATCTGGAGGTTGTTGGTTCAAATCCAACCGGTAGGATTCTTATACGGAACATTAGTGTAATGGCTAGCATAGACGATTGTCAGTCGCCCAGTAGGGGTTCAATTCCCCTATGTTCCGCCAATAAATATAGCAAAATTAGCGAGATTACTGTAGTCCGGTTAATCAGCACCGCCTTCCAAGTGGTTGTCCACGAGGGTTCAAATCCCTCATCTCGCATAAAAAGTGCCCCTATAGCATAGTCTGGTCAATGCGGCTTCTTTGTAAGTAGCAGACTCATGGGTTCGAATCCCATTGGGGGCTTCATTACTAAAATGCACGTGTGGCTGAATGAATTAGGCAGGAGACTGCAAATCTCTGGAAAACAGGTTCGATTCCTGTCGCGTGCTCTTGAAAAATATAAAAAGTATAAAAAATCAGAAAAATAGGAAAAAAAAAATGATAGAAATGAGTATGAAAGGAGATATATTGTTAGTTAAAATAAAAGAATTTCCGTTAAATAAAGAAAAAATACATTTAGATCTTACAATACAAGGAGAACTTAATGGTGATAGTGGAAAATCTGTTCATGCTACAATCTTCAAAAGAGATAACAACATCTTTGTAGAGTCAAATATTCTGACTTTGATTATCAATGAAAATGAGAAATCTCCTATTGTAAAACCTTAATTTTTTTTTATTTATTATGCTCCTGTGTTCTAGATCGGTTAAGGATTCCTGGCTTTCAACCAAGAGACGCGGGTTCAAATCCCGCCAGGAGCTTTTAAAAATCATCTGAATTGTAGGATCAATCATGAGAGATACTCATCTTTTAAACAAGGGTGAAAATTTCACCCAAGTTATACAAGGGGGTGTAATGTAGTGTTCATCATCCGAGCTTTGGAAGTTCGTTACGAAGGTTCAAATCCTTCCACTCCCACCACTAATCACTCCAATTAATAGTTAGGTCTTCTCTTTCTATTATTATAATAAAAGTTTATAATGTATAAATTCACTCCTTTTCAAACCAGCTTTTGAATGAATATTATAAATTGTCCTATTTCATAAAAAATATATATTTATGCTTCAATAATAATTAATATTCTATTAACAAACATAGATATTTAAAAAAAAAACTCCAATGAATAATAATATAAAATTTGATGTTAAAAATGGCGACAAATAACATATTAAAAGAAGAAGATTTAGCTCTTCTTGAGGAATTAGACCGGCTAAGTCAATTTAAAGATGCAATTCCAAATAAAACTAAAACAGATGCGGAGTATTATTTTTATGAACTAGAGAACAATGAGATTGTAACACTTAATCTAAGAGATGCTCGAATAACAAATCTTCCCGAGGCAATAGGTAATCTTTCTGCACTTAGAACCCTAGACCTAGCAGGAAACCAGAATATCAATCTACCAGAATCAATTAAAAATCTTAGATCACTTAAAACTTTAATTATAAGTCATAATAAATTAAAGGATTTTCCAGAAATAATAACAACCCTTAAAAATCTTGAGGTTTTAGATTTACAAAAAAATTATATTCCCTCTATACCTGAATCAATAGGTAATTTAACTTCAATTAAAGAACTAAATTTATATGGTAATGAGGTTTTGAAAACACTTCCAGAATCAATTGGAAATCTTACCTTACTAAAAGAGTTAAATATTGGTAGAAATCCTATTAATCAACTTCCAGATTCATTTACTCGGTTAACTGCTCTTGTAAAACTAAATAGAGAGGCATACAAATTATCAGAATTACCTGAGCAAATTACCCAACTTAGATCGTTAAGAGAGTTAAATTTAAGAGGTGTTATGCTAGAGTCTCTCCCTGTTTCTATAGCTAAACTAATTTCGTTAACAAACCTAGATTTAGGTGAATGTAATTTTTCAATAATTCCAAACGGAATTAAAAACCTTATTAATCTTAAAAAATTATCCTTTAAAAATAATAGACAAAGTTTAACTATTCCAGATTGGATACCAGAACTTAAGTCACTTGAAATATTGGATTTATCAGGAGCTAAATTTAAAGAATTACCTGATTCTTTTAGGAATCTTGAATCTCTTATAGAATTGGATTTGACTGGTATTAGGTTTGAAACCATCCCTAATGTTTTAATGCAACTTCCTAATCTAGAAAAATTGGATATAGAAAGTTGTGGTTTAAACTCTTTACCAGATTCAATAGGTACGTTTAGATCACTTAAAGAGTTAAATTTAAACAGTAATAGATTAGAAACACTAAATGAAGCAATAGGCAATATTCAATCTCTTGAAATCCTCCGTTTAGAGAAAAATAAATTTAGAAATTTCCCAGAATCCCTTGGAAAGCTTTCATCCCTTAAAGAAATACATATGGAAAATAATTACGTAGAATCTCTTCCCGAATCAATAGGTCAAATGAAAAATCTTCAAATACTAGATTTGGGCGGTAGTAAAGTAACAAACCTTCCTGAATCTATAGGAAATATCACCTCCCTTAAGAAATTAATACTCCGGGGTCATGAGATAATGAAAGTTCCAGAATCTATAGGAAATATTATATCTCTAGAATCATTATCTCTCAGTGGTTCTTATAAATTAGAATCTATTCCAGACTCTATTGGTAATTTAATAAACCTAAGAGAACTCGATTTATCGCAAAATAAACTAACAAAATTACCAGATACTCTTAAAAATCTTGTCAATATTACGTATTTGGCATTAAATCATAACAATTTGGGGGTCATTCCTGAATGGATAGGAGATCTAGAAAAGCTTAAAGTATTGAATTTAATGCGTAATAATTTATCCTCTCTTCCTGATAGTATTGGAAATTTGAAAAATATAACACATCTTTATCTTGTTTATAACCAATTCTCAAAAATTCCAATTCAAATATGGTCTCTAAAGAAATTAGAAGAATTAAATCTTACAGATAATCCATGGGATGATGAATCTAAAGAGGTTATTGCCAAAGGAATCCCTGAAATACTTAAATATTGTAGAAAACATGCTGCTATGAATGTCTTTCTGAGTCATGCAGTTGTTGATTATGATTACTTTAAGATTGCAGAACTCTCTGATTTTTTTGAACGACAGAACGTAATAGATAAGGCATATTATTGTGAAGAGGATCTTACTGGAAATATTGATGATTTTATGAATGATAAAGTCCCTGACAGTCAACTCTTACTATTTTTTGCCTCTCAAAAATCTGTTCACAATTCAGTAGATTGTGCTCATGAACTTGACTTGGCAAGACAATATAATATTCAAATTATTCCCGTTAAGGGGGCCAATGTAGGATGGGGTGATTTAGGCGAAATAGGTTTAAGTCGACAATTGGGATTTGAATATGATGAAAATGATTTTAATGGCTTTAAGATTAAACTATATGATTATATCAAGAAATTCAAAGAAACGGTTGATTTATTTGAGGCTGAAGGTGCAAAATATGATCGACAAAAATTTGCTCTTAAAAATTCTGTAGAAAGTTTAGTTGAATCTGAAGAGTTCACTAATCTTCTAAAGGAAAATTTTACTGAATTTGAGAAAACCTTTGATGAAGTAAGTTATAAAAAAATATCTTTAAAGGAATATTTCCTTAAAATTGCAAAACTCCTTGAAAAGATGGATTAATTCATTAAAAGTATTAAATTAATATTTCTTTTTTTTTTATTACATCTATATTATTTAATTATAAAGATAATTTTGTATTATTTCTCTTCTATTTTGATTGATCAACTAGAATAAAAGAAATCAAAAGATTCTTATAATAAAAATCAATGATCAATATAACTATCTTATACGAGTGATCATATGGGAATTCAATCAAATAATAATGAAGAAAAGAATAAGGACATTCCTCAAACAAAAGAGATTTTTTCAGAAAAGCTAAATGATATTATTATCAATGTCATAGAAAAGCATAATCTTGATGTTAGAGGGATGGAACTAACTCCTGATGGAAAGTACCTTCTTTCCTGTTCAGAAAATTTAGAGAATGAAAAACCTAGAGTGTTAATTTGGAACATAGAAGAATTACTTGAAAATGAGAATAATCCTGAATGCATTTTAGAAGGAGAAATAACCAAGAATGAAAATGTGAAAATTGACAATTGGCTCTTATGTATTGATTCGATAGTGCTGAATATAAATGATAAGAAACATTGGGTTATCTGCGCTGGAAGTATTAATGGAGATTTATATATATGGACTGGTAATATAGATGACCATACAGAAAAATGGATTTTTGAAAATATAAAATCGAAAAGAGTATTATATGAATCTGAAACACAAGATATATATCCAAAAGCTGTTTTTGATATGGATGTTTTACACAATTCTCAGAAAAATAATTCTTTCAGACTTTTTTATGTACTCAATAACATCCATGCAATAAATAAAACAAAGACAAATGATAATACTATAAATGAACTGGAAATAACTATTGATCATAATGATCTTAGAATTGATGAAAAAAGTCAAATAATCGGAACTCAGGATGAATGGATTGTAAGTATTGATACTCACTATGAAAAAAACTATTTAATTTCAGGATCCAGAAATGGGACAATAAAAAAATGGTCCCTGAACAAAAATGATGATGCAAAACCTATTTCAATTGGAAATCATCCAGACTCAATTACTTGTGTAAAAATTTTTAAAAAAGGTAATCAAATAATCTCCAGTAGTTTGGACAATTCAATTAGAATCTGGGATAATAATAACACTGGTAAACCAAATTTAATAAATGAATTAATAGGCCATACAGATGCAGTAGTTTATATTGATATCCAAAGAAATGATCAATTCCTTTATTCGATTTCAAAAGATAATACAATGAAAATTTGGGATTTAGAGAAAGGTATTTGGATTAGAAATGTAGATGTTAATTATTTCATGGAAAGATTTGATAGAGATGATAAAATTATTGAAAAAGGTATGATTTTTCTCAAGAAATTAAAAATTTCTGGAGACAATCGACATATTTTCACTTCAAGACATAATAAAATTATAATTTTAAGAGATTTTGGAATTCTGTGGCATTTCAATGAACAATTGAAATTCATTAAAAAAAATGATAAAGAATTATATGAGAAAATATATGGTGAAAATCTTCAACAGATTGCTGAACAAAGTCCTGAAAATATTGAATCATTAAAAAAAATTTATTGGATTATCAAAAAAAGAATAGAGAATGCAACTGAATTAAAATTATCTCTAAAGAATATTGATACAAGTGATTTTATTAGATATAATATGCGAGATTTAGGTTCTTTATTTATCCCATCATTTATAAGTTTCGAAATGGAAAATAAATGTGAAAAAGATCAAATTTGCATAAAAAACCAAAAAGAATATCTTTCAGGGATTAAAGATCATTATGATGCTTATTGGTATAGTGTAAAAAACATTCTCTTTAGATTACCAGACGCTCCTTGGAGTTTTAGATTGTTTGCTACTACTAATATTGAAGATGATATTGAGGAATCGAATTTTATTGAAGTAACTGATACTCAGATACTAGATTCTGTTTTTACAATAATGAAGGATCGAGGTCAAACCCAAATTAAGTTCTTAATGATTTTAAAAAATATTGAACCAGCATTCACACCTCTAATTAGTAATATTAATATAGATATAGAAGATGATCATGGTGATAAAGATAATCTTGTATTTTCTGATTTTATATACTCAAAGAATTTTATTAAATTATTAGACAATCCGAAAAAGACGCTTAATAAATATGAAATTTTAAAAGAACCTGAAAATATCTATTATTCTGATTGTATGTTTCAAATAGATGGTGGATATGCTACTGAAAATTCAATTAATATTGTTATAAGAAAAATATCTGTTGAGTTTATTGAAAAACTAAATCCTTTAGAATCTGAAGAAGAAGATGAAGAAAACTGTAAATTATTTAATGCCTTTAGAAATAACTTTCAATATCCAATAATTCCCAAAATTAATATTCAAGTAGGAAAAGGAGTTGCATCTACTATGGGAAAAATAATAGATGATTATTTCGCAAAAATCATAATTATTGAATTCATATTTAGTACATGGGGCTTTTTGGAAGCAGTATTGACACCAGGAGATATTTTAGATTCTATATCTTTTTATATAAATGTATTTGCACTTGCGCTAATTGGAATAATCACCCTATTCATGATAAAAAATAAACTCTAATCAATCCAAATATAAAAGAGGTTAAAAAAAATGTCAAAAGTAAAAAAAAGATTAAATATAATAATGACATGTTCTATGCAAAATGATTTTATTGAACCTTTAGATGATTTAAGTCAATCAGATGACAAATTAAAACTTGATTATTTAAAGAGTCAAGAGATGTGGATTCAATATTTCAATAGTCAAGATAGAAATGTAAATCAAGCAACCATAGATAATTTTATGACTTGGTTAAAAAAAAATGCAGAAACTCAAAATGGCAAGATATCTCTTTCCTACCATAAGATTTTAGAAAAATATAAGCATAGAGTTCATGTAGATTACGATGAATCACAGAGAATATGGCAGGGAGGAAAATTAAACCAATTCTTAAAAGATTTGATGGTAAAAGGATCAAAGGCTCTATATAGTGAAAATAGCACAGAAGAATATCAATGTATTCATCTTAGAGATTGGCATGACCCAACAGATATGCTTCAGAAGGGAGAATTAGATAATTTTGGTCCACACTGTATGAAAGGAACATATGGTGCTAAATTTATCTCTCCTTTGGATGATCTTATTAAAGAACATCCTGAATTTAATATTATCATAAATTCTAACAGTCTTAGTTCATTTGCAGAAACAGAGCTTGAATCTGTCTTAAATACCATTATTAAGAATTCAGGTAACTCTAAAAATGAGGTAAATATTGGCATTTTTGGAGTTATAACAAATGTAAAGATTTTTCTACTAGCTTTTGAGTTAATGGTAATTCATAATTATGGAAATGTTTCTGTTTGTGGAGATTTTTGTGCTGGATTTACTGATCAAGGTCATTTTGAAGGAATAAATAGTATGGCTAATATATTAGTCGCTAATGTCGTTGACCATAATGAATTTCGAAAAATATTCAAAATATAACTATAAAAAAAAAAATTTTTATTTTTTTCTTTTCAATTCTTCCAAATCTTTTAATTCAAGATATAATTGTTCATTATAGTTTTTTCTCTTCCTAACTTTCTTCATAACGTAATTTTGTCTATGAAGTTTAATTTTTTCTAATATATATAAAAATGGAAATATCCAAAAAATGAAAAGGAAGATAAGAAGTGGATATGTAATCATCATAGCGATTCTTTCAAAATCTAACGTAGATCCTAAATTATATTCGATTGTGTAAATCATATATCGAATATATGAATAAATTAATTCAAAACCAAGAAATCCTTTGAGTTATTTATTAAAAGATTTATTTACAGAAGATACTTCAAAATTTAATATATTTTCCTCTGATTTATAGTAAAAGATAGGACAATCTTCAAGAAGCCAAAGAGGTGTAAATATTAATGAACCTAAAAGAATGAAAAAATACATTAAGAAGTTAAAAGTAAAAAAGAAAGTATTAAAGTCATCAAGAGGGCTAACCATAACATATTCTTGTACAATTTCATTATCAGAAAGAGAAATACTCAATGCAAATGCAAATGCTGATAGCAAAAGACCTCTAAAATATACTTTTTTAAATCTTATTTTTTTATCTAAACGTTCTTGAGGAAATAAGGTATAGAGAGGTTTTTTATTTATTATTGAATGAAAGGATATTAAAAGATTTACTAATCCATAACCAGATAGAAGACCTATTGGAATTAAATAAATAGGAAATAATCCTTGAAGAACAAATTGTTGAACTCCTCCTTTATCAAATGGAATAAGTTTCCATATTTTAGGATCTTCAGTACCTGATATTTCTCTTAAAATCCAAGGTAATGAAGTTAAGCAACCAACAATTAATATATAAAATAATGCTTTCCAGTGATAAGGTATTTTCTCATTTTCTAAGGTTTTCATATTGATATATCTCTTTTATTTATTAATATATTTTAACTTTTGATCACTAAAAAAATATAGAGAATTATAAAATAATTTGATTATTATATGGGAACAGATTTATATCTCCAAATTGAAGTAAGAATTGATGGAAAATGGAATTGGATTGGAAAATATTTGCCAAATTTCATCAACAAAAACAATTATTTTCCAATCATAATTTATAGATCTTATGAATTTTTCTCTATTATAGCAGGCGTAAGAAATCATTTTGGAATTATACCAATAACTAAACCAAGGGGATTGCCTAAAGATATCGAT
>Ga0315549_1001652_pt1 | contig 22671 bp, 18 predicted proteins | sample SalMarSW160200MG_FD_203101 | JGI IMG/M metagenome (GOLD analysis project Ga0315549, IMG submission 203101) | Salt marsh sediment microbial communities from the Plum Island Ecosystem LTER, Massachusetts, United States - Salt Marsh Sediment SW1601-200 ... | reverse complement strand
AAGCTGAATTTACGGCCAATTTAAACCCTTGAAAATAAAAGGATTGTATGCGCCTACCAAAAAGATATTGAAGAAATCCTATATTTCTCTTGTCTTTTCGTCAAACTGAGTACATAATGTACTCGTGGAGATAATAGGTAAAGGATTGCTAAAGGATTTTTGGCAGCAGCATCCGCAGGCCCAAAATCCATTGCGGCGTTGGGTTGATGTCGTCGAGGGCGCCCAGTGGCATAAATGGAATGATGTAAAACGGACTTTCAATACAGCTGATTTGGTTCACAAAGGAAATAGTAAATACGTTATATTTAATATTTCAGGGAATAGATATAGGCTGGTAACAGCAGTTAACTATATGGGAGAATTGGTAGTGATACAAGTTGCATTAACGCACGAAGAGTATGATAAAGAAAGTTGGAAAAATAAATTATGAGTACCACAGTAGCCGAAATTAAAGAATTGGCATCTAGTGATCTGCCGGACAATTTTTTAGAACTGCAAGAATATCTGCTGTTGTTATTGCCTATCCATACGAAAGTTGAATATAAACAATCTTTAGCTGTGGCACAGAAACTTGCGGCAAGGAAGGACCTAACTCGACTCCAGCAGTTCTATTTGGAATCACTTGCCAACAATATTAAGGCATATGAAGAGAAGCATTTCCCCATTCCTAAGGGAGACCCTATAGAAATATTGAAATTTCTTTTAGATGAGAACGGTATGAATGGTTCTGATTTAGGGCGCCTTTTGAATCAAAGGCAGTTCGGCTCTAAAATCTTAAATCGCAAGCGAAAGCTAAGTACGCGCCATATTATGATTTTGGCAAAACATTTCTCCGTGAGCCCTGCATTATTCATTTCCGAATAAAGACCTTTAATAAAAAACTGGCAGAATGCTCCGACATTTAGTCGGAGATTAATGCCTTAGAAAAATAATCTTCCTTATTTGTTGAGAGAAGCCCCTACTTCTGGTCCGGGGAGTTTCACTGTTTTAGCCACTGGTCGAGCCAGGCGAGAACTGTCTCGTGCCATTGAATACAGTTGTGGGGCTTTAGTACCCAGTGGTTCTCATCAGGGAAATAAAGTAGTCTGCTTGGAATACCAAGCCTTTGTAGAGCATTGAATGTCCCTAAGCCCTGCGTCTCAGGCACGCGAAAATCCAGAGCTCCATGAATGACCAGCATCGGCGTTTTCCAGTTTTTGACAAAGTTTACTGGATTGTGCTTTTCGTAGCTTTGCATGTTGTCCCAGGGTGTGCCGATATGGTCCCACTCAGGAAACCATAGCTCTTCAGTGTCAAAATAGGACATCCGTTCATCAAGGCTGCCATCGTGATTGACTAAACAGCGGAACCGGTCGGGCCAGTTGCCTGCAATCCAGTTAATCATATAGCCGCCGAAAGATGCCCCCAATGCCGCTACCCTGTCGCCATCCATCCAGGGATAACACTCCAGTGCTGCTGTCAAACCTTTCTTGAGATCTTCCAGCGGTTTTCCGCCCCAGTCACCGCGTATAGAGTCGCAAAAGGCCTGTCCGTATCCGACCGAGCCGTGGAAATCCACCATTACCGCAGCGTAGCCCGCCCTAGCATAAACCTGTGGATTCCAGCGATAATGGAACGTGTTGCCAAATGAGCCCTGTGGACCGCCGTGAATCAGAAAAGCAACGGGATATTTCTTTCCCGGCTCAAAATCCACAGGTTTTACAACGTAACAGTAAACTGTCTCGTCGTTAAAGCCTGGAAAGCTAAACTGTTCGTACTGGCCCATGCGAATAGCGGCAAGTTTATCCGCATTAATGTCGGTGATTTTTATCAGATCGCTACCATCGTGCTTGACTGAGTACAATTCGACCGGTGATTGCATATTACACAAGCCAAATACAATTCTGTCGCCCATTGTGCAAGGTGAGCTTACACGTCCCAATTTCACAGTTGTCTGGATGTTGCCGGTTTTTACGTCGATTGCAAAGAGAGACTTCTGGCCTATATTTGCTACCACGGCGTAGATAGTTTTGTTGTCTGCGGACCAGCAAAAGGAAGACGGGCTGCGGTCCCAGTGCTCGGTCAGGATGCGTGGTTTGCCTTTGGGCCAGGGATGCAGAATAATTCTTAAGCGGTCGGATTCATAGCCGGGCCTTGCCATCGCGAGGTAAGCAAGGATTTTTCCATCCGGCGAAAAGACTGGGTGTGTATCCCAGGCCTGATTGTCTTCGGTAAAACACCTTGGCGGCTCTGACCCATCGACGGGCGCATAGTAAAGATCGAAGTCCGTAGACCAGGGTTCGTTTGGTCCGACATCGCGGGCGGTGAAAATTATGCCTTTGCTGTCCGGCGTGAATGTTATCTCTTCGGGGCCGCCAAATGGTTTAGATGGCGTATCAGCGTCCATGCTACACATTACGTCAACAGCATCGCCACAAGCAGTGGGCATAACAAAAAGATGTGAACGGCGTCCATCCTTCCATGTATCCCAGTGTCGAACGAAAATGCGGTCGTAGATTCGTCCACTGGATTTTTTCTTTTCCATTTGTTCGAGTCTTTGTTTTGTACACTCGATGTTGTTGCAGTCGGGAAAGACCTCCACTGTAAAAGCGATGTAATTACCCTCCGGGGACACGATAAGATTTGCCACATCGAGTGGCAAATCGGTAACTTGCTCGGCCTCACCGCCGTCTATTTTGATGCGCCAGATTTGTGACGAGCTCGATCGGCTCGATACGAAAAGAACTGTTTTACAATCCGGTGCCCAGCGTGGATTCGAATCATCTTCTGGATGCGTGGTTAATTGCCGCAGGGCCGTACCATCAATGCGGACGAGCCAAAGATCTTTACGTCATACGTTGGCTTCAAGGTCGATTTGCTGCAGCACAAAGACGATCCAGTTCCCATCCGGTGAAACTTGAGGATCGGAAATACGGTCCATCGCCAGCAAGTCATGCACTGAGAAGGGATGTGTCTGTTCGGTAAAAGCTCCTGATGTGATGCAGATCGAAACGAGTAAAGACCCTAAAATTATCTTAAACATAATCTGCTCCCTATTAATCATGTCGCAATGCGACAACAGGATCGACCCGTGCTGCACGAAGTGCAGGATAGACGCCGGCTGCCAGGCTTACCAGGATGGAAAATGCAATTGCTCCCAGGCATAACCACCATGGAAAGCTAAAATAGTCTATGTACGGAACGCCCCTCCCGCCCAGAAAGCAGTTCACAACACTGTTGATCAGGACGCTAACGGCCCATCCCAGAGCAAGGCCGAAAACGCCGCCTAAAAAGCCTATTGTTGCCGATTCAAAAAGAAATATCTTTTTCACATCTCTGTCACTGGCTCCGACTGCTTTCATAATACCGATTTCCCTGTATCTTTCTAGAATTGACATCACCATTGTGTTAATTATTCCCAAAGATGCAACGGTTATGGCAATCATGCCAATGGCAAAGAGGAACATGTCCATCAGCAGGAAGACTTTCTTGAGTTCCTGCAGCTCGTCTATAAAAGCAAAGGTCTTTAGGCCCAATTCCTCAAGCTGCTTCTTGACGGGATCAATATATTTGATTGAAGAGACTCTTACGCCGACCATTGAATAACCCTGCTTATGACCCGTTGGCTGGAAGAAATCCCAAATACTTGTCAGTGAAAGTTTCTTCATTTTTTCCGAGGCGCCAATCGGGATATAGACGTCACTGCGCAGCGGTGTAGGTCCACCGAACTCGCCACGTTCGATGACGCCGACGATAGTGAAAGTGTAGCTTTGTCTGGCAAAAGGCATGGTCTGGCCTTGTAAAACGGATGCGATTGCCGCAGGATTAAAAAGCCCTATATCAATTATTAGCGTTGCGACCTCAATTTGTTGACCGATTGCCACATGCGGGTCTTCGATTTTCAAAGAACGTAATAGAGCGTCACTTATGATAAGAGAATTAGGTTCATCGCTGTCATAGACTGTTCCCGCACAAAGTTTTATTAAGTCTGACTGGTAAACAGTAGCCGGCAGCGCCTGAATTAGTGTGAAATCTTCCTGGTCTTTGAAGCGAATCATGGCAGGGAAGCGTATCTCAGGAAAGGCGGACTCGACACCCTCCATCTGAGTAATTTGTTCGATAAGTTCGTCGTCCAGCAGAGTTATCTTATTTGGTTCGGGTTGTTCAGTTGAGCCTTGTTCGGATCCTGAAAATACATTGATATAATTGAAAAGACCAAGTTCTCTGAACCTCTCGGTAACATTCTTCTGGATGCCTTGGCCGAAGGAAAACATCGAAACCAAGGCCCCTATCCCTATAACCACGCCGAATGTTGTGAGAAATGTGCGCAGCTTCTTTTTCCATAAATTGGCAATGGATTGCTCAATGTAATCGGAGGTTCTCATTTATCCTCTACCTGTCGATGATTTTCCCATCGTGGAGCCGAACAATATCGTTTGCGTATTCTCTTAGCAGGGCCTCTTCATGCGAAATCATAGTCACGGTTAGGCCATGGTTTTTGTTTAACTCGGCCAGCATCTGAACCACCTGCCTCGAGGTTTTGCTGTCGAGGTTACCGGTAGGTTCATCGGCGAGAAGGATTTTAGGTTGATTGATAATAGCACGGGCGATAGCCACGCGTTGTTGTTCGCCGCCTGACAGCTCAGATGGACGGTGCTCTCTACGTGGATACAGCCCTACCGTTTCCAGCATTTCTGCTGCGCGTTGATTTCTTTGTTTTTTGGGCACGCCGGCAAAGAGCAACGGAAAGGCAACATTTTCCAGAGCAGTGTAGGAAGAAATCAAATTGAACGATTGAAAGATCATTCCGACCTGGTGACGCCGGTATAGGGCCAGTTCTTCCTTGTTCAATTCCGAGATGGGTTTGTCCTGAACTTCAATGATCCCTGAGGAAGGCGTGTCCAGCCCGCCCAGTAAGTTCACCAGGGTAGATTTACCAGAGCCGGACGGCCCCGTTACCCCAAGAAATGTGCCCTCTGCAATGGTCAGATTCACATCCTTCAAGGCCACAACCTCAATCCTTCCAGATGAGTAGACTTTGCTCAGGTTGGTTGTCTTGATAAAAGTAGTACCGCTCATGCTCGTTTTTAGCATCCAATCTTAATTGTTATTGGTGCTTTTATTACTTGCGTTTTGCACATTGTAATGAGTATGCGCCCTTTTCTCAACATGCTGTTCTGGGAGGGATATGCAGGGTGTCTCAACTATTTGAGTGGTGTCACGTCTTGGATTGTCGTCGCCTGAGTTTGCTTTGTGTTTGCAAAATTATATTTGTTTCGTTTCTTTAGTCAGTGTGGTTGGGATGTCAAGCCAGAAGGTTGTACCTTTACCTTGTTCACTTTCCAGGCCGATGTCACCCGCCAACATAATCGCCAGTTCCTTGCTGATGGCAAGTCCCAAGCCGAAACCGGCAGATTCGCGCGTAAGCGAACTGTCAACCTGACGGAATTTCTCAAATATTTTTGTCTTGTCCACTTCGGCGATGCCGTACCCGGTGTCACTAACGGCGATGCGGGCTGTCCTTTCGTTGAGCATATTGGCTCGAATCTCAATTCTGCCTTGCTGCGGTGTGAATTTTACAGCGTTACTGAGGAAGTTGTACAGTATTTGCTGGACCTTGCCGGCATCTGTAGAAAGAACCGGAATATCAGGTTCAATTTTGAGCCGTACTTTGATCTTCTTTTTCTTTGTTAACAGAGAAAAAGATGAGACCACTACTTCGCAAAGTTGCGGTAGTGAGGCTTCTTCTATATGCAATTCCATTTTGCCAGCCTGAGTTTTAGCTAAGTCCAACAGGTCATTAATCATATTCAGAAGACTGTTTCCACTGGTAATTATGTTCTCAGCGTAGCGTCGGGCCTCTTCTTTTTTCAATAGGTCCGGTTTTTCTCTGAGCACCTGAGCGAAACCAAGTATAGCGTTAAGCGGCGTTCTGAACTCGTGGGACATATTAGCCAAGAATTCGCTTTTGATTTTGTTGGCCTTGAATAGTTCTATGTTTCGCTCCGAGAGCTCTGCAATCTTGGCATCGAGCTGTTTGTTTGCCTGGCGGAGTTTTTCCTGGGCGGCCTGGAGGTTATCGAGCATGTGGTTGAAGGCCTCGGCGAGCTTTTCATATTCGTCTCCGGTGGTGATGGAACTGCGTATGTCGAGATTGCCCTCAGCGACGTTATTTGCGATGGCTCGCAGTTGCCGAATGGGTCGAAGGATAACTCGTTGGGTAATCCAGTAGAACACGACTATGGCGCCAGTGCCGGCGATAAGACCGGCAACGATTATCCAGACCCGGTTCATAAAGACCGTCTTACGCAACTCACCACCAATACCCAATGATTGGATAACCACTGCGCCTATCGGCTCATTGAGTGAAAATGCCGTTGCTGAGCCCTGTGGATTGTGACAGCCAACACAGCTCTCGGTTGCCTTGAAGATTCGCACATAATCGCTCTGCAAGGTGTCGTTATTTCTGGATAGCACGATTTTCTCATCGATAGCTTCGTCGGCTTTTAACGACTTGATCATCTGTCTTTGGATATCGCTCAGTTGTGAAGGGCCTGTCTGGTTGTTTCTGCTGAAGCGAATCCAGCGTATCTCAGGCTTGTTTACGTCCATGATGGAGCCGGTATAGTCCAACACCGGCAGCGTGCCCTGGATGGCACTGTCTATCTGAAAGTGCATACGCAGCAGTAGCGTCTCTGCCTTTGTCTTGTTCATATCCAGCAAGCCCTTTTTCGTTAGTTGCCGCATCCAGACGTACGGCAGAAGTAGCGCCAGCACCAGGGTAAGAACAACGGCTACACCAAAAGTAAGCTGATACTTTCTTTCCAGTGAAAGCGGCTGGAGTCTCAGTGTCCTCAATAACTTGCCTCGGATATTGCTGAAATTAATTCGCATAAACAAATGCTTTCTACGCAAAAAAGCGAGCGGCGCTACTGTTTTAGCTGGTTTAGCTCGGCTCTTAGCTTCGGTAGAGCATGTGGATAGTTCCTTTGCACAAACTCGATTATTTTTTCTCTAACCTCGCAGCGTAAAGCCCATGCAGTCGAGGCATCAGCGGCGCTGACCAGAGCCCTTAGCTCGACTGTACGCTCAGTTGTATTAGTAACCTGCAGAACGCAAACCTTTTTGTCCCAAAGTTCAGATTCTTGCAGTATCTGTTGTAGAGCCTTTCTAATTTCCTCTACGGGTACTGTATAGTCGACATAGATAAATACAGTACCCAGGATGTCGGCAGTTACCCGGGTCCAGTTTTGAAACGGTCTTTCGATAAAGTATGTTATAGGCACCATCAGGCGCCTCAGGTCCCAGATTTTAACTACAACGTATGTCAGGGTTATCTCCTCGATCCTGCCCCATTCGTTTTCAACAATGACTACATCATCTACGCGGATTGGTTGAGTAAAGGCAATTTGAAGTCCGGCTATGAAAGTACCAATTGTCTTCTGGGCCGCCATTCCAACGACGATGCCGATGATGCCTGCTGAGGCTAAAATCGTGGCTCCCAACTGGCGGACCCTCTCGAAGGTCATAAGCATCGTTCCCATCGCAATGATGCCTACAACCGCGATTACTATTCGCTTGAGCACTCTTAGCTGGGTATGAATCTTTCGTGCTCTTAGGTTGTCTTTTGTGTCCACAACAAAACGGTGCAGCACATAGTCTTCAAGAACGTAAGTTGTCTTAATCGAAAGCCATGAGACCAGACCAATCAACAGCAGGCTCAGTAAGTGGTTGATAAAGTCGGGAGATTCGATTTGTAGTACCGGCATTTTTAAAAGCAGCCGAACTATTAAAAGTATAATTATCCAATGCAAAGGGCCATAACAATGCTTGACAAACGACTTGCCTAAAATGCTTTCAGTCTGTTTGGTAGACCACAGCAGCACTTTGGGGATTACATGATGGCCTATCAAGCCAAGCAATACCGCTGCGCCCAGCAGCCAGAAGAGATTTTGCCCGCCCTGCATGTCAACTAACATGATATTGGCTCCTCGATCATAAAGATACAATTTCCTGCCCCTGCTGGATAGCAGGTCTGCCTAATCACGCTGATTTCTAACATATTAGGCACTTCGTTTCATTGATTTCTCTCATCAGGTTTAGGTGGTGCTACATGTGAATGTTTTTGTGTTCGCAGGTTCAGTTCATCGAGTTGTTTTTGATCAGCCTCGCTCGGAGCATCGGTGAGCAAGCACTGGCCTCGCTGAGTTTTCGGAAAAGCGATAACGTCACGAATATTGTCTGTGCCGGTAAGCAGCATAACAATTCGGTCAAGGCCAAACGCAATTCCGCCGTGCGGCGGAGCACCATATTCGAGGGCTTTTAAGAAAAAGCCAAATCGCTGCTTGGCTTGCTGCCTGGAGATATTCAGCAGGTCAAAGACCTTTTGCTGGACCTTGGGCTGATGAATACGAATACTGCCGCCTCCGATTTCTGAGCCATTGACAACAATATCGTAAGCCTGCGAGCGGATGTTGCCGGGGTCGCTGTCGAGCTTATTCAGGTCTTCCGGAACCGGCGCGGTGAACGGGTGATGCAGCGAATCATAGCGTTTTTCGTCTTCGTTCCACTCAAACAGGGGAAATTCGAGTATCCAGACAAACTCAAAGCTGTTAGGGTCATAAAGTTTCAGTTCGCGACCCAGCCTGCATCGAAGTGGAGCTAAAGCTTTGTTGACGATCTCCTGTTGGTCAGCGACGAATAGCAACAGGTCGCCGTCTTTTGCCTCGAAGCGTTCGATGAGCTGTTGCTGGAGCGTGGGGCTGAAGTACTTGCCAAGACCGCCGATGAATGTGAGTTTGTCGTTTTCGTTTTTTAGTCTGGCCCAACTGAGGCCCTTTGCGCCATAATCGCCGACAAATTTGGTGAGTGTTTTTTCTATGTCACTTCTGGAGTATTTTTCTCCTGCGGGTGCGCAAAGCCCTTTTACAATGCCGCCCGCCTCAATGGTGGATGTGAAAACGTTGAACGTGCTTTGCTTTGCGATGTCGCAGATGTCTTTTAGCTTCATGTCGAAGCGAAGGTCCGGCCTGTCGGTGCCGTAATCTGCCATTGCCTGGCTGTACGAGAGCCGTTTCATCGGAGTCGGAACAGTTATTTCGAGAATTCGGTTCCAGATTCGCGCGACCATGTTTTCATGAACGCCGATGACGTCGTTGGTGTCAACGAAGCTCATCTCGACGTCGATCTGTGTAAATTCAGCCTGCCTGTCGGCGCGTGGGTCTTCATCGCGAAAGCAGCGAACGATCTGAAAATATTTGTCGACGCCGCTTATCATTAATATCTGCTTGAATAACTGCGGCGACTGCGGAAGGGCGTAGAAACAGTTTGGTGTTAGCCTGCTGGGCACGAGAAAGTCTCTTGCGCCTTCGGGCGTGCTTTTAGCAAGCATCGGTGTTTCGATTTCCCAGAAGCCCAGCTTGTCGAAAAACTCCCGCACAGCCATTGTGACGCGATGCCGAGTGTGCAGTTTATGTTGCATTTGGGGCCTGCGCAGATCGATGTATCTGTGGATAAGTCGGCTTTCTTCATTGGTTTTTTCTGCCTCGCTGATTTCAAAGGGCGGAGTTTTAGCGGTATTGAGGATTTCGAACTCTTCGATGAGAACCTCGATTTGGCCGGTCGGCAGTTTCGGATTTTCCAGACCTTTGCCGCGTGGCCTGATAATGCCCCTGGCGGCAACAACCCATTCGCAGCGCACCGTTCGCGCCAGTTTATGGACTTGCGGCTGAGTTTCAGGATTGAAGACCAACTGGGTTAGACCTTCTCTGTCACGCAGGTCAAAAAAGACTAAATTGCCGTGGTCACGGTAGGACTGAACCCACCCAGCCAGTGTGACTTTTTTGCCCGCATCTTCCAGTCGAAGCTGCCCACAATTGTGCGTTCTCTTGAGCATCATAAAAATCCTAAAAACATAGCGGATAGGGTTTAGTAGATAGAGAAGCGGTTTACTTACCTTATATCACTACCCAAATAGCTCCTTCTCTATCAGTTTCATGTATTTGTTCACGTAGAACATATCCGGTTCGTGTCTGATTGGTCTGACTCTAATTTCAAACTGGGGCTGATCTACATTACCATTATCAAATAAAATTAATCCTATCCCAAAAATTAGACACAGAGGATCCAATTTTGAAATATCATCTTGCGACGAATTCTTTGGAACAACTATATAGGATTTATGACTAAATAGCTTGTATGAGCAGGCCTGTCCAAATGCTGTAATCAAATCCTTTGTATCTGCTTTTATTTCTGCTGAGACAATTTCGGTGGGTGCTTTAACAATGTCGCTTCTGCGTGGTTCTCTCTTTCCTATTACGTCAGGTGTTCCCCATTTATCTCTAAATCTATTTCCTCCTAATGGTATTGCTTTGGTGCATTCTTCTAATTCGTTGACAAGCCAATTTGCAAAAGGCTTATAAAAATCTTCTTCCCGTATTTTTTCAGTTTCGGAGGGAAGTTTTCGCTCCTCTTCGATAATTTCTTTTTCTCTAAATGTAATGTGGCGAAAAATTCCTCGTGCAGCTTTATAAACTTCCTTAGGTATGCGTGTGTCTAAATTCCAAACGGTCCCGTGAATAGTATTAACAGGAATCTCGGGAAAGATATCATGTATTGTCCTCACAAGTTCTGAGTAACGAACACCATTAGGACTTGATTTGAGTATCTCTATTGCCTTTGATATGATTTTATCTCTTCTTGTTGACATATAATCACCTCATTTTAGCGATTATGCCTAACATTTCGTCTGTTTGCAAAGTTTTGCAAAGCAGAATTTGGGCGAGTCATATCTCTCTTTATATATTTGTTTTCCATCGATCCGTGACCCAAATCTTAAAAGTTTTGGGTCGATCTTGCGCTCAAAGGGAACAGGGTCGTGAAAAACATACGGCAACTTCTCTATCTCTTTTGCAAAGTCGGCTTGTTCTGAGCGCTGTTTTACAACCTTAATCTCGCCATTCCGAGTGAACATATCAGTACCCTCGGAGAGCCGTTGTTTTATGATGGGCAGGAATTGCTCATTTATTTCATAGCCGACCGAATTTCGACCCAACTTCAACGCGGCGACCGACGTTGTGCCGCTTCCAAGAAATGGATCCAGCACAGTATCGCCTAAGAAGCTAAACATCTTAATCAGTCTTTGCGGGAGTTCTTCAGGAAATGGCGCAAGGTGATTGTTCTGCTTTTCGCCGCTGAAGTTCCAGTGGCCGTAGAAATATTTGTTCCATTCTTCAAGTGAAAGCTTCGACTGTTCTTTTATTTCTTTCGAGACCTTCGGAGGATTTCCTTGTTTCTTGAATATCAGGATGAACTCATAGTCGAGCTTGACAATTCCATTTCTCGGATACGGAAAAGAGCCCATTATTGTTGCTCCGCCGGTTGTGTTGCAGGTGGTAACTTTCTGCCAGATGATTGCCCCCATATAGTCGAAGCCGATTGTTTCACAGAATTTGATGATCTCCGTGCGGATTGGAATAACCTTGTATCTTCCATAGTAAACCGCACGGGCAAACTGGTCGCCGATATTGATGCAGAGACGACAGCCTTTATAAAGCACGCGATGACATTCCATCCAGACCAAATTTAGATTATTGATATAATCCTGGTAGGTGTCGTTGTAGCCGATCTGCTCTTCTGGACCATAGTCCTTTAGCTGCCAATATGGTGGCGATGTGATCACAAGATGTATGGACTCATCCGCTAACTCCGTCATGCCTCGTGAATCGCCGATTATAATTCTGTGCTGGGTCATCGCCTTGCATCATCTCTGTCTACTACATAGCGGTCATATAGCTTTGATAGGATAGTCCAATAGTAACGTTTCGTCAAGAATGGCACAGCTTATACTTGAGATAAGCTTGTCGATGGCATCGGAATCCCATAGTTCACCCGCAGAACCGACTCTGTGCTAACGTATCTGTATGGATTCTTGCCCCAGCGGGGCTTTTTCGTAAGCCATGAGAGCAGAGTACCATATGACTTTCACGAAATCCTGGCCCATATTCTGCCCAAGAGAACTTTCAGAGATTCTCCGCCGCTGAAGATTCGATTTGACGAACACAACTTAAAATTGGCTGTATATATTAATAATGGATTGAAAGGGCTGAGGTTTTTCCTTCCTCCTTACCTCAGCCCACTTTTTTGTCAGGTTAGGTGCGGTGGCGGGCTCGGTTTTAGGTGTTGTTCACCCACGAATTGTCAGTATGACGAATCGTATGTATCTTCGGTTTGCTCCGTTTCTTCGGTTTCTTGACTCTCGTTCGGTTCCTCAACCTGTTCGTAGAGTTGTTGCTCGGTCTGTGCGAGCTGGTCTTGAAGCTGCTGGATAGTATTTTGCAATTGGCTGTTGAGTTGCTCGAGTTCGTGGATTAGTGCATCTTTTTCTTGCAATTGAGCCCTGAGCTCGTCAATTGTTACCTCTGCATCTCTATTCTCGGTCGTACCACTGGGGAGTTTTCTGTCTTGAGTAACGAGCTGATTATGAAACTGCTGCTGGGCCTGCATAGCTGCAGCGAGTTTAAGCTTAGTGTTGGCCAGGTCTTCGAGGGCATCCGACATACTCTCATGCAGTTGGTCTCTCTCATCTTGGGTTTGTCGAAGAACGGCCTTGAGTTTTTGCAATTCACTTCGCAGCTTGTTAGCTTCGGCAATAGCTTGCTCTTTTTCCTGCTGAGCCTTTTTGCCGCAGCTAACCAGACCGAATAGACAAGCCAACAGCAACGTCATTGCCAGCAACCTTTTGCCGTCAGACATCTTCCTATCTCCTCTCATACACCAGAGGTTTCTGCTTTGTGACCGTGAGATCTACTCTGGAAGTGCTCATAAGAACCACCTTTGCTCAACTACTACAGCAATTATACTCGATAAATTCACCGTGAAAACGATTTGAAAACTATTTTCACAGGTCTTCGTTGTATACCAGCGGGTACATTTGGAGCGATTATAGCAGTGCTGTGCTGAAATATCGCTCAGCTCTGTCTGGCAGTACAGTGGCAATATTGCCCGGGATGGTCTTAGCGAGCTTCCTTGCGGCCCAGACATTGGCTCCGGAGCTGATGCCAACCAGCAGGCCAAAGTCCATACTTAGCTGGCGTGTGGTTTGGATGGCGTTGTCGTCGGAGACCTCAACAACATCATCGACAAGTGAAACATCGAGTATGTCTGGGACAAAGCCATCGCCTATTCCTTGTATTTGGTGTAGGCCTGGTTCGTGACCGAGAAGGGCGGAACGATTTTCCGGCTCCACGGCCACGATCTTGATGTCTTTTTTATGTTCTTTGAGGAACGTTCCAACGCCTTGTAGAGTTCCGCCACTTCCGACACCGGCCACGAAGCAATCAACATTTCCGCCCATCTGTCGCCAGAGTTCACGTGCAGTTTGTTCATAGTGAACCCGTGGGTTTTCCGGATTTTCAAACTGCTGTGGCACAAAGATTCTGTTGTCTTCTGCAGCCATCTTCTCAACCATGCGCACGGCACCGGCCAGACCTTCTTCATCGGGGATAAGAACCAGTTCAGCCCCCAAGGCCTTTATCAGCTTTTTTCGTTCTTCACTCATGCCTTCCGGCATCACGATTCGCACACGATATCTCATCAATCTGCCGACCAAGGCTAGGCCTATTCCAGTGTTTCCGCTGGAGGGTTCGACAATGATAGAGTCTTCCTTGAGCTTACCATCCCGTTGGGCCGCCTCAAGCATTGCCAAGGCGACACGATCTTTGATGCTGCCGCCAGGGTTGAGGAATTCAGCTTTGGCAAAGACTCGTTCGCCTTTCAGTTGCAACAACGGCGTGTTGCCAATAAGTTCGAGGATATTGTCAGTTAGCATTGAAGGCCCTCAAAAAAATTTTCTGTTTTTTCCAGGATTATTCTTGCATCTGTCCTAAAATTATAGTAAAATTATATTTGAATTGGAAGCCAAATTCTTGTATAGACTTTGGTTAACGACATTTATTGCTGGCGGGTTAATATTTGTCGTAGCGGATTTTTCGCGGGTTGCGAACATTTTTTGAGCAGCAGAGTATAGCTTTTTAGAGCTTTTTGATATAATATTTTTCGGAGCACTTAACAGGGCTGAGGTTATCTCGCTTTTCCTCTCCCTCCGCACCTCGGCCCTGTTTTATTTTTTGCGCTTATTTAGCCAGTTAACATATCTCTGCTTTTTATCGGGATTGATTACCCACGTTATTATCGGACAAGGTACATTGCAGAGCTACCCGTCAAGGTTTCTACTGTGAAAGACCGTGATTCTGATATGAATCATTCGGTATGTTGGGCGTAGTACTTTACTTGCAATTACAGTTGTTCGGGACGATGTTGAACTGACAATAAGGGAGCAACCTAATCCTCGTTGTTGAGGAATCTAATTAGTTCCTCCGGGATATAATCATCGGCGAATGCGCAAATATCGGTTATCTCGGCCCTGGTGAGACTTTCCCTGATTTGGCGATTATTAATATCTACATTTACTATTATACCAAACCGTATATCTTCAGTGTGAACTTTACCATTGACTGTATGCTTCAGGTACGTAGGCTTTATTTCGAGGTTGATGTTCTTATCCTCGGTTGGTACCTCAATTATTATACGAAGGTTCTTTGCTCTTTGTCTCCAGAGATCACTTTTAAGATTGCTGGTGATTATTTCAAGAGAGTTAACCTGGCCCGTGTCAAAGACAAATTCGTTGACGACACCAACACGCGGAACTCTTCTATCTGCGAAGATGGCTCTTAGTTCTTCTATTGCTTTGCGAAAGATTTTGCCATGCTGAGTTATCTCAAGGTCATGAACTTGGTTGATGTACATTCGTTGTGGGAAGGTAAAGACCGGCCCTCGTGTAGTGAGGACGAATGTTGGTATCTGTATACGTTTGCCGTCGGCGAGTTCGAAGGTTCTTTGTATCTGCAGTTGCTTTGGTCCTGACAGCAGCGTCTCGAAGACCTCTGGGAACTGCTCTATGAGCCAGTTGCAATAGTCTTGCAGCTTTGTTTTTTCCTGCTCCGGCACGATGGGCGGCCGCACATCAACACCATACTTGACTATATGCTGTGAAATACTTTCTATATCGAATATGTAATTCATACTTTAGAGTCTATCCCATCGATGGCAACAAGTCAAAGAAAAGCAGGTAATTGCCCCCCAGGATCGTGGGATAACCCTCAGGGAATTTCTTTCACTGCTGGCTGGTTCTCAAATAAACTTACTCTGACCGCACATCTTTTGCTCACCACGTTGATACTGGGACAGATATGGATGTGCCAGGTACCTTGCATTGTCTTAGCTCAAATCTTATAGGTCAGTCCAACCTGGCGGGTCACTGCTGAAATGTTCGGTTGCCTTGTGCTGGCAAATTCCTTTGCAAATAGGTCTCATTTTGTAATAATTGTTAGCGAATATGAGCCTTTTGTTTTATGCAAAAAGACCCGCCGACAAGAGTTAAGTCAACAAACGCCATGAGCATGTTTAGACGCAGCGTAATGTGGGCCGCCTTAGCGTTGATCATTGCCCTGATTTTTCTGTCTATTTACGGGGCGTTCATCGGCCCTGAACGAGCTCAGCAGTTTTTCAATTCTCTGCCTTTAGCTGTCTACTGGATAGCCTTTATTCTGCTGTTGATTGTTGGCATGGTTATATTTCGCAAATTTATTTCTGTGCCGGCTCTGTTACTGATTCACGCAGGTTGCCTTCTTGTTCTTGCAGGTGCTGTTTGGAGCTCGGAAGCCGGGCACGAGTTGCAGAAAAAGCTCTTTGGAATAGATAGAGTCCCGAAAGGCCAAATGGTAGTCTTTGAACAGTCCTATGAAGACCGCGTCACATTAGAAGGTACTGAGCAGGTCAGAAAATTGCCTTTCCGTATCAAACTCAAAGACTTTCGAATTGATTATTATAAGCCTGGTTACTTGCTGGTCCAAAGCCGCAAGGGAAAAACGTTCAGATTCGTCGCTGAAATCGGCAAAGAGTATTTCCTTGGTGACGACCTGGGTGCGTTGAAAATTGTGCGGGCCTTTGAGAATTTCAAAATTAGAATCGAGGAGGATGGAAATGTTCCTTATGACGATACAGGCCCCGGCGATAATCCTGCTCTTGAGGTTCAGATTATAACACCGACCGGCCAGACAAAGACCAGATATGTTTTTGCGCTATCGCCGGGACATATTCACCGCGATGTTGAACCTGTTCTGCGATACTATAGACCAATTCGCGACTATGTCAGTGAGCTACAAATAATCGAGGATGACAAAGTCGTTGTCGAAAAAGATATCGAAGTGAATCACCCCCTTTACTACGGGGGATACCATTTCTATCAATATTCATACGATGACCAAGCCGGCCAGTATACCGTTCTGATGGTTGTCTCCGACACGGGCCTTAACGCTGTCTATCTTGGCTATCTTTTGCTTTGCGGCGGCGTTTTCTGGCATTTTTGGTTAAGGGACATATTTGCCGCGATAAAGGCTAAAAGTTTATAGATGGAAATTAAATACACAATCCAGGGCTTATTGATTTACGTTGCAATAGCCGCGTATCTGTCAGCCTTCACGGAAACCATCTTACGTCGGCAGAAAGCCGGACAGTTTCTGTTTGCTTTCGGTTTTATCGTTGCCGCAGCAGCTTATGCGTATCGCTGGCAAAATGTTGGCCATGTGCCGCTTCAGAATCTCTTTGAGGTGTTTCTGTGCCTTGGGGCGATTTGCTATCCGTTTTCCTTGTTCTGTCGGCGTATCCTGCGAGTTGGTGGTCAATGGGCGGATATGCTGATTGCGGCTATCGTACTTTTCCCTGCTGGCTTTGTCTTTAGTGCCGAGCTGCGGCAATTGCCTCCTGCTCTTCAAAGCCCTCTGTTTGTGCCACATGTTGCTGTCTATGCACTGTCGTATATCTTTATGGCAAAGGCAGCCTCTCAAGCAATCTTACAGCTCGCAGGAATAACGCCAAGCGCAAACGAAAACCTGCTGAATCCCGAACAGGCAACTTACCGCATGGTTTGCGTTGGCTTTCCACTGCTTACGCTCGGCCTTGTACTCGGCAGTTGTTGGGGGAAGCTCGCCTGGGGCGATTATTGGGGATGGGATCCGAAGGAACTATGGTCGCTCGCATCATGGCTTGTCTACGTGGGATATTTTCACTTTCGCTACATGTTTGGAAAAAAGCACCCCCGTATTAATAGCGCCTGGGCCGTTGTCGGTATGGCAGTTATCATAATAACACTGCTCTGGGTAAATCTCTCGAAGTTTTTCCCAGGCCTGCACAGCTATGCAATCTGAAACTCAGCCAGATTACCTAAAGCGCACGCATAAATTCGACCAGGTCCTTTTTTTCCTGCTCCGTGAGTTTAGTTTCAGATATCAAGTTGAAGAACTCCACCGTATCTTCCAGAGTGAGTAGTCGTCCGTCATGTAGATATGGCGGCGAATCCTTTATACCCCTAAGTGGGAAATTCTTAATTGGTCCATCTGCGGAGGCGTATCTGCCGTTTATCATTTGAGGTTTGTAGAACCGCTCGACTTTTAGGTTATGCATCAGATTATCAGTGTAGTAAGGCGGTGTATGGCAAGTACCACACTTACCTTTTCCGAAAAATATGTCCTGGCCGCGCAACTCAGCCACGGTAGCCTTACCTGGACCAAGCTTGCCGAAGATATCCAGCTTCGGAGCCGGCGGGAAGTCCAAAAGTGACTGGAACTCGGCCATGAAGTGGACCTGGCTTCCGCGATCGAGGATATTCACTCCTTTTTTGGTGGCGATAACCGGATCGCCGTCAAAGTAGGCTGCTCGCTGTTCAAACTCGGTAAAATCTTCTACACTTTTCAGGGCTCGTTGTGAGCCGAACAGTCGTTGGATGTTGACTCCTCGCAGAGGTGGTGTATCGAGTCGATGGCGAAACTGCTGGGGTCGGATATCACCTACTAAATGTGTTGGTGCTGCGGTATGGCCGTTAGCGTGGCAGTCGAAGCAAGTTACCCCTCTGCTCGGACGTACGCTACGGCGGTCTTCCGTTTGATTGAACTGCTGTTGCGGAAATGGAGTCACTAACAATCGCAGTCCCTCAAGCTGTTTTGGATTCAGGATTCCGTTGAAAAGCTCGTAGTAATTTTCGATAGTTACGACTTTGCCCTGAGAAACATCGCCAAGGTCCGGACGCGTGGTTAAGTATATAGGCGCAGGATATTCTGGCAGAAAATGCTCAGGAAGATCAAAATCGAGATCAAAACGGGTCAAATCTCTGCCTTCCTGCTTTTTAATCTCGTCTATTGCCATCTTCGGAAAAACCATGCCGCCTTCGCTATGATTAGGGTGAGGCAGCGGCAGAAAGCCTTTCGGAAATAAGTTCTTTTCGCGAATTTCTTCCGGCGTCATCTCAGCAAGTTTTTCCCAGGTCATTCCCTGCGGCAGTTTCACGCGGACTCCTTCCTGGATCGGTTTTCCGCCGGACATTGTGAAACCTTTGGCTGGCCTGTTGGATAGGTCATATCTTTCATTGAGTAAGTCCATCTGACGTTTCATTACCTCTGGTTTTGCAGCTTTCATCCTGGCCATAGTGGATTCAAAATCTTCGGTGATCACGACCGGTGCATAACTGGATTGTCTTGCGTTGGCACCTTGTACATAACTAAAGTCGAGAATGACAATCACGGTATACAGAAAGATGACCTGTGTGGCTAAGAGTTTTTTTGTTGATTTCATTTTCGCTTCCTTTCGATGGGATATGTTCCCTCTCATTTGGTTTCCAAAAAACTATTGTGAAATTGTCCTTTTCGTGAAAGGTCTGTCAAGTACATTTTATACAAGAAAAAAGTGTTAAACGGAAAATTGTATATTGGATAAGCGCTCCTGTAGGAGGGTGGCCGTGATAAATTTAATCTGGTTAAAATTATCCAGGCTATCTGTCGGCCTATGCAATTGTGTAACTTGGCGTCTGCATTTCTTATATCCTTTCGTCTAAGAATAACTTACAACACAGAAAGAGAAGCCTTTGGATTCCCCGGCAAGGCAGTTGCCGCAGCTACCTCAGGTGTGTCGCCGACTGTGTGAGGGCAGAACTTTGCTTGGAGACATCAACCCCAGTAAATTTAACCGCTACTAAAAATGTGTGCAAAAAAATTATTGTTGAGATGGGGGATTTTTGTTGATGAATTACCATAACGACCTATAACATTACTTGTTGAAGCTATTAAAGGCCATTTACTGAGCTTGCTGAGCCGTTGTAGCAGAGCGAATGAGGTTCTTTAACCTCGCAAGCAAAAGTGATATTAGCCTGATTAGCAACACTTCATAAATGGGCAGGGCGGTGAAAAGCTGCAATACTAACTAAGGTGAAGTTGTAAACAAAAACTGTCTGTTAAGGGAGGCGTAGAAGGTCTTCGGTCTTATGCAGGCAGTGAAGCATTGTTCTTAGAAAGGAGGTGATTGTAGCAGCAGAGATTCCTTAGGAAAACCTAATTAAAAACGAAAGGAGATCAGAAATGAAAAGGATTTCAGTTCTATCAATTGTACTGTTGACTGTTGCGCCGTGCGCAGTCAAGGGCTTCCAAAGTGACCGTGTTCCCCTTCGTTATCGTACCCGCTACTCGCCGTATGCCTTCAGCTACGATAGTTGCGGCTTAGTTCCTGGCACAGTGTATTATTCGCCGTATGCGTATATGTCGGGCCGTACTGGCTTGGTTCCTTACTGGGTGAATTACTCTCCTTACGCTTTCAGCTACAAACACTCCGGTCTGATTTCCGACTATGGATATTGTCCTTTCTATATTTATCGTGGCAGCGGTGTTTGTGCATCTTGTTGTGGGCATTGTGGTTTCGTTGACCAGAGCAAATGCCACTGTTCTCGTACTGAAGATTGTGAGTCCTGCAATTTGCCTGATAGTGTGGAAAACAATTGTCAATCAGCAGTGTCGAATCGCAACGAACGGGCAAGACAGCTAAGAAAGTCGCGAGCAAAAATCAGAAGTATGAGACAAAGCGATGGAAAGGATATAATTTGCGATTATCTTAAAAGCAATAACATGGCTGATTTTGAGATATGTCGAGTTTTGAGGATAGATGATAAGACGGTATGCGCCGACTTTTTGCTTAGGGATAAGAATATAGTCATAACATACTGGAATCCCGATGAGATAGAATCTCTGGCGCAACAACCGCGGTACAAAAGGAACTTCTACGAAAGATATAGACAACAGTGGGAGGAATTTTGTCAAAAGTGTAGAGAAACAGGGGCAAAGGTTTATTTGATAGGGTCCTCGGACCGGCAAGAGATATGGGCACAATTGGAACTGTGTGAGGAGCTAAGCGAAGGATAGAATATAACGCCTTGTATTGCTGGCAAGCGGCAACGACACTTTTTGTTATTGTCGGTAGTTTGTGTTTGGACCAAGCAAGTGAGCCTTCATGGCCTACCTGGGGTAGGGTCGGTCGGATACCAGTTCTCTGGATTATTCCAGGCCACAGGTTCTGCAGTTGCATCGAGAATCACCAGTGCATCGCCGCCACCGTCGGTTGTCGGGTGCCATGCATCGTCGTATGAAAATCGTAGTATAGCTGCCTCTAACGGCGCTGCAAGCTTGAGTATTATACGCTCACCGCCATTACTGAGGTGGCCGGAATATTCGCCGGCAATATTGATATCTGAGTCGTATTTTGATTGAAAAGCCAGGATGTCGGCAATGACTACCGTAAGCTCGCCCGGCTCAAGTAATATTGCCGGGAATGTATAATCGATACCTCCAGCGAGGCGCACGTCTGTTAAATCGAGCGTCACATTACCAATATTTTGTAGTTCAACAAAATCATAATCATTGCCATCAGGGTCATGGTACATCAGTTCGGTAATACGCAGACCATCTAACAGTGCATATGCCTGATCATAAGAGCCGAGGCCGATTGTTGAAGTTATAATCGCATCGAGCCTTAGACCGAAGACGATATCACTACTGGTGTCACTACTTTGATGTACTTCGACAGCAATAACATTATCCCCTTGGATCAATCCGCTTGGTGGAATTGAAAACGGGCCTTCGTAGTCAGCATTGCCCACGGTACGGTTGGCTCTTGTAGTGTGTTCGATGACATCATTAGACATGCCAAGGCGAAAAACTTCCTGCCCGTTAAGGTAGAATACAGCTCCGTCATCGATGACAGGGGCAAGATAAAATTTAATAACATCATTGGGTTGGGCATCCAGATAAAAATGTTTTCTAAAATAATATGTGGCAGCGCCGAGAGTGAGTGTCGTATTCTTGGGTCCCGGCAGATCGGAATCTTCCACATACAACAGTGCTGGGCCGCTCGGCCATGATGAATCGTTGTAGTTCGGATCGTGCCAGTTTGCGGGCAGAGCCGTATCTGTTTGCTCATACGACCAGACATCATCGATGACAATCAGATTGGCCTCTGTAAAAATAGTGGTTTCTTTAGGATTAGCAACACCGGGGGTAGGCAGCTCAAAGAACTCGAAGTTGGTTGATCCGTCGGGCGCACGACCCTGAGAGACGTTGGTAGACTGCGGGCCAAAAAGTACTTTGTCAATCTCTTTGATTTCTGCATCGAATAGACCAATCATGTCCCCCTCGACTGATAGTCTAAAACCTACATGGCCCGGTAGATTTTGACCGTCGGCTGTAAACACGGCGTAGCCCTTGCCCGCAATAAAGCTTAGTGGGCCGGGCCGGCACTTATTGGGCTGTATTATTGGATTGTCAGTCAAGTACAAACCACTCAGGTCAACAGGCGAGGCTTGAGGGTTATACAGCTCGATAAAATCGTCAGCAAATAAGACTTCACCTCGAGCAAGCCACTCATTGATTTTTAGTTTGCTTGGATCACCCAAAGGCGTAGCAATGTTGTTTTGTCCGAGGGTCGGAACGGTAAGACACCAACGGCCGTCATAGCCGATTCTGCCTATCGATAAATCAGGTAGCTGCAGACCGAACTCGACTGAATCAATCAATGTGCCGCTCCTGTCATAAAGATAGACGGCGTCGCCATCGCCATCAAGTGCAAAGCCCAAGTGGATGCCGGGGGTGGTTGTATCGGCATCAGCATAAAGCACGAGATATTCACCGGGGTCAATGGTGAGACCGAAGGGGAAAACAAATCTCGTTGGTTTGCCAGGATCATCGGTTATGCTCATTCCGGATAGCTGCATTGGGGTAGGCCCATCGTAGTAAAGCTCAATCAAGTCAGGCAAAGTCCCTTCATGCTCGACGGTAGTGTTTGCAGCAAGAACTTCACTAATAACCAGTCGCCAGTAGGAAGTATCTATAGTCCAGGTGCGTGACGCTGCAGGTGTACTTTGCCAAACGCCCGCAGAATTCATACCCAGAATGTAAACGGTATAAGATTGGCCATCAAGCAGATCCGTAAGCTCGATAGGCACATCTATCGGCAGCTCTTCGCTATATGGTCCATTGGGATCATTGAGGCTGTACTTGTAATGGGTGATACCTGGCCCACCCACAGTTAATTTGGCGTTGGTATGGTACGTTACCTTGGAGGGCTCACCGCAGATTGCAGCTCCACTGGGTGCATTGGCGCCCATATCCAGTCCGCAGGGTCCTGCACCGATAGCCGGCGACATGGGTTTTAGATGAAAATTACCTTCGTAGTCTATGAACAGTGGATCAGCATCGAGGTTACCTGTGCCAAAGTCAAGGAATTCTTCAGGAACAATCGACCGATTGACCACCGCTCCTTCGG
>Ga0315549_1001651_pt1 | contig 22673 bp, 25 predicted proteins | sample SalMarSW160200MG_FD_203101 | JGI IMG/M metagenome (GOLD analysis project Ga0315549, IMG submission 203101) | Salt marsh sediment microbial communities from the Plum Island Ecosystem LTER, Massachusetts, United States - Salt Marsh Sediment SW1601-200 ... | reverse complement strand
TGGGAACCGAGGCCCGCATGAACCTGCCGGGAACAACCAGGGGTAACTGGGAGTGGCGATTCACTGGTAATATGCTTACGCCCACAATCCAGGAGAGGTTGAGAGAGCTAACAAGAGTCTACGAGCGCAGTCTGGGACAGTCCCAGCAACTCTCTTAATAATGCTCATTCTGGAGAATGATGCAGGGTTTTCACGCTAGTTTACAATTCCGGCCCTTTCATCATCTCTGTTAAAGTTTAAGACCTTTGGCTGCAGAGCGTCCCAACTCCGGGTCAGCTTTAGTTAGGTTCTCAATCATCCGCTTTTGAATCGGTTTGTCAATGCGCATGAGGTCTGCGATGAGATTATCTACCAGATGTTCTTGATCCATCTTGCTTAAAGAACGGTATCTTTCTCCAGCTTGCGCGAAATCATTCGTCAGGCTAATCTTCCGACGAGTCACTTCCCCTACAGGCTGGTATGCGCGCGGCTTTCCCTCCTCAGGAGCCTCTTCAGGCATACCGCCAGCTAGGCTGTTGGGCTCATAGTTTACCGGACCATTGAACTGACCAATCTGCATGGCGCCATCACGCTGGTTATTGTCGACCGGCACTATGGGTTGGTTGACCGGAAGCTGGAGGTAGTTCGATCCGAGTCGGTGGCGCTGAGTGTCAGCGTAGGAGAATGTTCTGCCCTGTAGTAGTTTGTCAGCCGAAAACTCGATTCCTGGAACAATGCTGGCGGGACAGAAAGCCGCCTGCTCCACTTCGGCGAAGAAGTTCTCCGGGTTGCGGTTGAGCACCATTTTACCTACCGGCATCAGCGGGAACTTGTCCTCGGGCCAGGTCTTGGTGGCATCCAGGGGGTCAAAGTCCTGTTTAAATTCGTCGGCGATATCCATCAACTGGACGTTAAGCTCATATTCAACCTCTTCCCCTCCGGCGATAGCATCGTGAAGGTCACGGGTAAGGTAATCAGGATCTTCACCGGCCAAGTGGGTTGCTTCACGGCGGTCAAGGTTCTGCACACCCAGTTTCGGCTTCCAGTGGTATTTCACATATACCGCTTTGCCTTCGGCATTTACCCACATATAGGTATTGACGCCGAAGCCCTCCTGCATCCGGTAACTCTTCGGCGTGCCGCGGTCAGAAAAAAGCCAGGTAATCATATGGGTTGATTCCGGCGTCAGGGATATGAAATCCCAGAAGCGGTTATGTGCCGAAGAGGCTGATGGTATATTAGTATCCGGTGCGCCCTTGAAGGCGTGAACCATATCGGGGAACTTGATGGCGTCCCGGATGAAAAATACAGGGAGATTATTGCCCACCAGGTCGTAGTTGCCATCCTCAGTATAGAACTTGACGGCAAAGCCACGGGGGTCCCGTACCGTATCCGACGAGCCCCGACCCCCAGTTACGGTGGAAAACCGCACAAACACGGGGGTCTTTTTCGCTGGTTCTTGGAGAAATTTCGCCTTGGTATAAGGCTTCATGCTCTTGTAGACCTGAAAGTAGCCATGGGCTCCGGCCCCTTTGGCGTGGACAACCCTTTCCGGGATGCGCTCCCTGTCAAAGTGAGCCATCTTTTCGATAAACTGGACGTCCTGTAATAAAACCGGGCCGCGTTCGCCAGCGGTAAGCGAGTTCTGGTTATCGGTAACCGGTACACCCTGATTCGTGGTAAGGTGTCTTTTTTTCATGATACCCTCCTTCTATAAGTATTTTACTGGTGAAAATGCACTTTCGCTCAGAGCATTAACTTTCAAACTTGACTAAAAACTAGCTATGGTTCTTTATCCAGTCCCACGCTTCCCACAAGGTGCTGGCATAAAAATCGGGTTTCGGTTCATGGTTGCTATTCGTTGAGTTCCTATCCAGCAGTATTGCCTGCATACCGACTTGCTTGGCTCCCTTCACATCCGCTTCAGGGTCGTTACCAATATATACGACATCTGATGGCGGCATACCCAGTAACGTGCAGGCAATAGTAAAAAGTCTTGAGTCAGGTTTTCTGAAACCAAAATCAGTAGATAAAATAAAAAATCTGAAGAACTGTCTTATACCCAATATTTCACATTCTTCCGGGCAAAATACCTTCTGAGCATCGGAAACAACCGCTAATGGGTATTTACTCTTCCTCATATCCTCCAGTACGTGAAAGCTGTCAGGAAAAAGCTGGAATCGCTCGCGGCTGAGTAACCTGAAAAGTTTGCAGCAGGATTCAGCTAGAAACGGACTGTCGAGACCCTTCTCCTTTAGTATCTCCCTGAATATAATCTCCAAGTCCACTTCAGGGTAAGGTTCATCTTTAGACTTTAGGTGCTGCTTCTTTTTCAGGTCGATTTTAGCCCTTAATTGTCCAGCATCGGTTTTTGCTCCGTAATACTGGAGGTAAAGCGCCAGATAATCAAAAATATCGTCCTTTTGCTCATTAGTCTTGATGTCTATCAGTGTGCTGTAGCAATCGAAGATTACAGCCCGTATTTTAGACATTGTTTTGCCTCATTAATCAGATTCTCTCGGTGCGTATCATCGAGATATGAATTTCTGGCAATCCTCAGTAGACCCAGGGCCATATAAAGGGGTAGCTTGCGTGTAATTACATCAAAGATTCCGATGTTTCCGTAATCCACCGCGTATTGCCGTAGAAAATGGCCGATAAATGGCTCTGATGCCCATCCATTACCCGCCCGCCACATGAAATGGTGCTTCAATTCAGCCGCAATAAATCCCAGGTCCCAGCACCGGTCAGCCCATTTCAAGCTTTCCAGATCAACGGCAGTCACGTTGCCATTATCAAAAAGAAAATTGGTAGGTGTAGCATCTCCGTGGACTACCGTTTCCCTATCTGAGGCAAAAACGCTTTCCTCATACCACCAGCAAATGGCATGTTCTTCAATCTCAGCCCTTTTTAGATAGCCTGTGGGGCCTAAATTCAGAGAATTCAGCAGTGAGGTGAAGTAGAATCTGGGAAAATCAGGGGAGGGAGGCCTTTCAGTTTCACCAGCCTTATGTAGCTTGGCGAAAAACCGGGCTAGATGACTCAATGCTTGAAAGAGCTCCTCGTGTTGTTGCTCGAAAATGGCTTGTGATATGTAGTAATCAAGTGCTTGCCCCGGTGCCCTCTCTGTAACAAGTAAAGCATCTAGCTCCTTCTTCTCACCCAGAGGCGTGACAACATTATCAGTGTCTCCGCTCATTCCCAATCTTTCCCGAAGCAATTTTAAATTTGAATATTCTTTATCCGCCTCCAGCCACGCCTCTTCCAGTGGAATAATCCCCCGCTTGAATATTTTGCCTACTACCATTATGTTCTTGGTTCTTTCAAAGAAAAGACAGACGGGTTTCTCAGCAGGTAGTCTTATCATCTCTATTTCTCCATAGGGAGGTGGGGCAAACTTGGGGAATATTTCCTCTCTCAGATATTCACAAATACTTGTTTCTAAATACATGGCTCTCACCCCTTTCCCGGTAATCAGTGCCCATCGTTATCAGGGATAATCTTGCCGGCAGGTATACTGACCCCCTGGATTTCTGCCTGATATTCCAGCTTGCAAATCAGGGTATTCACTATTTCCTTCCACGTCCATCGCCGAGAAGTCCGTTTGGCGTCTGTACTGATCTTTTTCCTCGTTACCGGATGATTCTTGAGATAGTCCAGGTAGAAATCTATTTCCTCTACTCGCTGACTATCTAATACGACCGCATTACTCATATGAGTAGCATAATCCTCGCCGTTACACCCGGTAAAAACCAGCGCCCCGGCAGCCATTGCTTCCAGACCGGCCAGGCCAAACGGGGTACGAGTATTATTGGCCAGGACGACGTTGCTGGCCCGGTATATTACACGTAGAAAAGAGTGGGGTATAGGGATTAAAAAATTGAATATATCTGCCGGAGCAACTCGTGAAATCGCTTCTAAGTAAGGATTAAACTCCTCTTTGAGTTCAGCCGCACGGTGGTACTCCTCGATATCGCCATCAATACAAACATCACCTATCGTAAGGCCGAGAGCGATGGCTTTCTGTGCGATTTTTACCCGATATGGCTCGGCATTACCACAAGCCAGTAAGACTGGCTTTGTACCACTTTCCTTAAGCCTGTTAAGAAGTTCAATGGCTGCTTCCCATCCCCTATCTGGTTGCCATCTTGCCACCTTGCTCAATGTGAAGCCAGCGTCTATGGCTTCCTTTAGCCTTGAAACATCTTTTTCATCTGCCTCATCCATAAGGGCTTCGGGTATGCCATTGGGAATTATCAAGGCGTCTATTTCCATATCAAGTAAGACCTGTTTCATATATTTGCTGACTGTGGTGATTGTCGTTAAATGTGAAAGGCGTTTCCAATCTATGCGGTCGAAGCCGCAGGTACTGTTAGCGTTCCAGAACATCAATGCCCTATCTCGTATACCAGCTTCGTACAGTAGTTCACTGATGCGGCACATTATTTCGGCGGTGTGCCATTCCTCTCCCAGAATTACCACCAGTTTCCCTGCAGTTATAGCGGGGGTCACAACTTCATTCAACACAAACGGAGGAGCAGACTCTATAAAATCATAAAGCTTACCCTCTTCCCCATAGTAGACTCCTTCCGGGTAGTACTGACTTATCCATTGGCACCAGCGGTGAAGAGTGAGCTTGCCTTCTTGGAGGACTTCATAACCTCCCATGTTGGGATCACCTATGAAGAAGTGATGAACGTGGTAGCCGATATCCGCCAGTGTACTTGGCAGATGGGTGACCCTGGCACCAAGCGCACCAGCCATAGAATATTCGTCAGGTCCCTCGAAAGATAGCACCACGAAAACGGTGTTATCAGGATTGATGTTCATAACAACACCCCCTCCCAGTCTCTAACCCGGTTTTTGTTACTGGAGATTATTACTTTTTTCCGGACAGCTGCATACCCCTCTTCGTCTCGGTGAATGTTAGCTTATCTTCTCTAGCAAGCCACCCGATGCCCATATACACCGCGGTCTGGGATTGCTTCATCCGGCTGGCTACTGCCGAGATGCTCATCGGTCCCTCATTATTGAGCAGTCTCCAAATTTCACCAGCTGTCTCTCCTATGGTATGAAACATGACTCACCTCCTTCAGCAACTATTTATTGATTGAACAATAGAGCTTTTAGTTTACAACTTGCTACCATTTGCTCCATATGCACCTCATCTTATCATTTGACTTGGTCATCATAACAAGCACTATTGCCTTGAGGATCTGGTTTTCATGTTTATTAAGAAACCAAGCGTCAGGAGAAAGATGCCACCAAGGACAGCTATTACAATTATGGCCCAGGTAGGCATACCGCTACTGACCACATAGAATGTACCCGTATTTGCCCAGTTTCCCTCATTTGTGGCACCATCTGTAGCTTTTACTCTCCAGTAGTAAGGTTTTTCGCCAATACCCAACCTCAGGCTTTCCTCTTCAGTTACAGAGTATTCAGTCTTGGTCAGGCCCGTTTTCTCTAGAACTATAGAGGCCATCGAGAAGTCTGAACTGGTAGCAATCTGAAAAGTATAGGTTACGGGGGGGCTATCATCGATAACATCCCGCCAGTCAAAACGTATCGGTGAAATTACCTTACCCTCTATTTGTGGTAGTAACAATGTCGGCATCGGCGGTGGTGTTGACTCCACAGTAAAATCAACCTCCGAGGTATTGGTGCCGTCGCTGGCAACTATGGTATGATTCCCGAACTTGCTGGGTGGAATGGCGAAGGCGGCGGCGAAAACCCCGTTGCTGTCGGTGGCGACGGCATTTAACAGCTCATTGTCATATTTTATAGTTACCGTTGTGCTAGCTTTAAATCCGGAACCGCCCATGACAATCCCCTGACCAATGCTCCCGTCAGTAACACTGATACTGATAGAAGCAGATGGCTCGGGAGGCGGCGGCTCTGGTGTCGGTAAGGGAGGTGGTGGAACAATTAGGGTGAATTTCGTTTTGGCTACATTAGCTCCCTGCTCAGCATCAACGTTATAGAGACCGGCTTGAAGATCAGGTACGTTGAAGTTAACGTAGAAGCTGCCTAATGTATTTGTCGTTGCTGTTGCTACCGCAGTAGTATAAAACCAGATGGTAACCGTCTTTATTTTGCCAAAACCGGTGCCGCTGATTATTACCGTGGTGCCGCTCTCTCCTGAAATAGGACTAATTACTGCTTCCGGTTCGACGTTGAAGGTGGCTGTCGCTTCGTCGCCGGACACGGTTGCGGAAACTGTATGAGAGCCAGCGGTGCTATCCGGAATGCGGATAACGCTGGTGAAGGCTCCCCGACTGCTGGTCTGTCTATCGCCCGAAGAAATAGCCACAGCATTTCCATCATATTTAAATGTAATTGACTTATTACCAGCGAAGTTTATGCCGTCAATCTCTAACTGAGTCCCGACTTTGCCTTTAGAAGGGTACAAGGAAATCTCACCCATGGTTACGGTAAATGTAGCCACAGCCCTTATACGGGGTTGGATCGTTGTGCCGGAGTAGTGACAAACGTAGACATAGTAGGTGCCGCTGGTTACGTCTTGGTCCCGGCTGCCATCGTCAAGTACCTCGGGCACCCTGAATGTGGTTTCAAAATCACCGTCTTCATCAAGCCAGACACCTTCCTTGACCAGTTTATAATAAATAACATCCGAGCCTATGTCATCAAGTGTTGTGGCTTGTTCGCTGGAGAAGTAGATAGCAGCGTACTTGTCAGTGTCAGCGGTGCTTTTATTGAACTCCGTGCCTGTAATACTAATGCGGTCACCAATTGTGCCCTCTGTCGGTGACAGGGTAATCCCTCTCGCCGCTTGGGCTGGTGCCGCCGGTATGGCTAATAATAGTAAGGACAGGAAAATACCTATTGAGACTATGCGTAATACATTTGCAGCTTTCATTTAGTCACCTCCGTTAATTGTTTACTTGGTTTTTTATTGTCTGCAACATCAGTCCGAAATTGCATAAGCAACCTGGACATCAAGAGTAATCTTCATCTCCCCAGGGCTGATTGAAGTTACCGGCGCTGATGGCGCTGGTATTGCCCCTTCCGCCCTGATAGGAGACGGATACACCGGATAGGAAATGCTTTCCGTGATATAGGTCGGCTTACCCAGCTTAACTCCACCTAGATTAGCCAGTTGCTCAGCTTTAGCCTTAGCATCAGCCATTGCCTTATCCCTGGCTTCTTTTTTGTAGTCAGAGGGGTTATCAATAGAAAAACTGATGCTATCTATCCGCGTGTAGTCTCCTCCAGCTACCGCCACAGCGTCAATGATGGGGCCGGTTTTATCTATCTCCCTTATCTTGGCAACGACCATATTGTCTACACGATAACCAATTACAATCTGCTCCTGTTTGTCCTGGTCCCACTTTGTTACCTGCTGGATGCTGAATTGCTGGGTCTGGATGTCCTTACTGGCTATTCCTCCTTCCTTTATTGCCGTCATTACCTTGTCCATAGCTGTCGCTGCTTCGGATTGTGCCTCGGCTACGCTTGCCCGCTGAGCCGATATTCCTAACTGTAATATGGCGATATCGGGAGCGGCAAATACTTCGCCATGACCGCTGACCCATATTCCCTCCTGTTGATTGTCCAGGCTAATCTTCAGCCCGGATGGCAATACTCCTTCGCTTGTAGCACCAGATGTACAGCCACCTAACCCGACCAGAGCCAGTGCTAGTACCATACCTGTAGCCAATAGCCAAGTCTTTTTCATAGCCCGCCTCCTGAGATAAATAATAGAGCCACTTTTTATACTTGATGCTTTTGTTACTTCTTTATGGCTTTCTTAACTTTGTCCATTACGTCAGGTGGAATCGTTTTCATGTTGTGTGCTTTGCTGGCATGCTCGGCAATTTGCTTCATTAGCTCATCTTATGTTTTTACGCTTGCTTCAAAGCCACAGCTCATACCTATATCCTTGCATTTAAACGACGGCATAGTTAGCTTCCTTCTTTCTTTCTTCTGAGACAGCCATGTCTCTTAGGGTTTCAACATCGGTGATGACGATACGGCGTCCATCCAGACTGATGATTCCTTTATGGGCAAAGTCTCTGAGTGTCTTTCCGATCACTTCCCGGACTGTCCCTGCCATCGCTGCTATGTCGCGATGAGCGAGTTGTGGAAGGCAGGAGCTTGCCGTGTCTCCACCATACTCAAGCAGTATGTTGGCTAATCGGCCATCAACATTCTTGAACGAGAGTTCTTCGACGAGGGAAATGTAGCGGCGCGTCTGGCTGGCTGTAACTCTGATTACGTTCCGGGCAAACTGCGGCAGCTCACTCATTAGGCTTTCAAGGTAATTCCTCTCTATTCCGTAAAGGACAGATTCCGTAATGGCTTGGGCGCTCATCAGGTGAACACTACCGTCGAAGACGGCGATATCATCAAAAGATTGTCCTGGGCAGACCAGATTCAAAATCTGCTCTTTTCCCTCGAATGACATGCTGAACAGTTTGATTACGCCCGAAACGACAAAATAGAGTATATTGGCTGGCTCCCCGGCTAGATAGACTATCTCACTTTTCTTTACGCTTCTTTCAGTAATCAACCTGCCGAGAATCTCAAGCTTATCAGTGTCCAATCCGAAAAAGTAAGGATTGGATTTGAGGAATGCCACATTCGGTGTCATTCTGGTTAATGGTAATGTAATCATACCCATACGCTCTTTCCTCTAGCTAAGCGCTTCTCCTTGCCCCATTTGCTCGATGTTTGTCATGATTTCCCTTCTGGACAGCTTTGCTGGCTCCACCTTAGGCTTCTGCCGACCTTCCCGATGAAGGACCGCCGGTACTTTCTTCTTTTTTCCAAAAATCGTTCCTGAACCCCCTATTTATCAGAAGGACTTGGTGCTTTCTGAGGACTGGCTATTCGCTATTACAGCATCGATTATTGCTTTATCGAACATGGGCAGGTCAGCAGGCTTGCGAGATGTGATGATATTTCCATCCTGAACCACGGGTTCGTCGACCCAGTCCGCCCCGGCATTCCTGAGGTCAACAGCTATTGAAGGCCAGGAAGTCATCCGGCGTCCTCTGACAACATCTGCCGAAATCAGGAGTTGCGGGCCATGGCAAATGGCTGCTATAACCTTCCCGGCAATATATGCTTTCCTTACAAGATCAATCATCGGCTGATAAAGCCGCATCCTGTCCGGGGCATAACCACCGGGGATAATAATGGCGTCAAGATTCTCCACCTTAACAACGTCAGCGGCTACATCTGCTGTAATTGTCTTCTCGCCCCCCTTGCTCCGGTAGATTTTGGCTGAATCAGTGCCGACGGCAATAACTCTGGCACCAGCCGCCTTCATAGATTTTAATGGCACAGTCAGCTCTGAATCTTCAAAGCCGTCTTCAACTAGAATTGCGATTCGTTGCCCGTTAAGCATATATTTTCCTTTCATCAAGGCACTGGTTCCCTTTATACTTGTCTTCACACTGAGCTTGGGATATTCGACTCGTCACGACTTTGCCGAGCCTGTTTAGAGTTTTTCGCTTTGTTAGTTTTTGCTGTTCCGACAGGCTCAACCTTAGATTCCATGCTAGACCCATCATAAGTCGGTAGCAATTGTATATCTTCGGTAATAGTTTCTACAGAAGAAATAGCCCGGACGAGGAGTTGTGCCAGATGAGGTCGGTTGGAAGCCTCAATTGCCGTTATAACATCCCACTGGCCTTCCAGCACATCCACCCACCGGACGCCAGGGTTTGCCTGTAGTCTCTGCACTGCCTCGCTATGCTTACCTTCCATGATGTCTAGAATCACGTATACCCTGTCCATCAGTGAAAATCCTCACGAAATTCGGTACAGGTGGCACGGTATGTCCGCCCCGCAGTCGTGATAGAGTTTGGCACCATACTGGCTGAACTTCCGGGTTGGCACCAATAGACCATCTTCTGTGAACCACACGGTTTCGAGAGTGCCACATTTAGGGCAGAATACCATGAACTCAAACGCTTCGGATGATATGATTGGCCGGGTCTTTCTCCCGGTGCTGGTAATCTTAGGTTGCGTCAGCACAATTGACATAGGACTCTCCTGAAACACGCATACAAATGCAGCATAAACCGAAGGTCATTGAAAAGGTATAAAACGACAGGGGGAAAATAAAAATAATGATGAAATTTTATGGAGAAAGTTAAAATAATTGTGAAATTATTAGGGGATAGTCACTGACTTAGGTTTAAATGCACCATCAGTGGTTTTGAGAAGGAAGAAGCACCTTTTTCAAGAGGAAGGCTGGTTCAAGATGTAGCCTGCTTTAGGCAAATTGCGAATCAGCCTAGGATTATCAGGCTCCTTTTCTATCTTGCGCCTCAGCCGGCTAATCCATGACCTTACCAGTTGTACATCGTCACGGTATTCGGCCCCCCACACACGTGCAAGGAGATGGTTGTAGGTAACGAGGCGGCCGGCATTGCGGGCCAATTCAATCAGTAAAAGCCATTCGATGTTCGTCAGGTATATTTCTTCGCCGCCAACGGTAACTAATCGCTTTTCAAAGTCGATGGTCAGGTCTTCGAAGGAAAGAGTTCTCAAAGTCTTTCGCGCTTCTGTAGGTTCAAAGCGGCGCCTCAAGGCTTTAATCCTAGCTAACAGTTCGTCAGGATTGAACGGCTTCGAGAGGTAGTCGTCGGCGCCCAACTCGAGTCCCTTGATTTTGTCAGCATCGGCACCCCTGGCGCTGAGTACTATTACCGGCACTGCGGAGAAGTCGCGTATCTCCTTGAGCGTCTCAAAGCCATCCATCCCCGGCATCATCAGGTCTAGCACCAGCAGGTCAAGCTCCTGAGCCTTAGCCTGCTCCAGGGCCTCGATTCCATTGCTGGCTGTCAGCACATTGTACCCGGCGCCCTTAAGCTTGGGCCGGAGAAAGTCCAGAATCTGTCTGTCGTCATCAATTACAAGTATGGTAAATGGCTTCATAGAGACATCTCCTAGGCACCTACCCTAGATTCTAATGATAGCTCCCCTGTTTGCCAGATGTCAAAGCTTGTTTTTGGAAGAGTAAAATCCTCCCACTTCCTCCAAGGCATCTCCTGATGTCCGCAGATTGACATGCGGAGTTGATGAAGAGCCACGAAGTGCTTGACAGGAGCATGGCAAGGGAGTAAGTTAGAAACAATATGGATATATGAAGTAATTGGGGCCAATTTGGCTAGATATCGCGTTGGGGGGGAGTGAGATGAAATCAGGGTGCTGGAGCCGCTAGTCTGAAGAGGAGCTTGCAGATGGTGGTAGCTGGCGCCCTTTATTATTTGAAAGGGGATTAAAATCTAACCTCTCATATAAGGAGGAAGTAAAATGGCAAAAAGAACACCTGGTAAAGAAACAAAAAATACCACAACAAAGGCAAGTGAACTGCCCAAGGTAGTGACCGGCATCGCCGGGCTGGATGATGTATTATATGGAGGCTTCCCGGTAGGACGGACGACTCTCCTCAATGGGGGGCCGGGTACGGGTAAGAGTATTTTCGGCATGGAGTTCCTCTATCGCGGTGCCATAAACGATGAGCCGGGCATCTTTGTCACTTTCGAGGAGCGGGCTGAAGCTGTACGTGAGAACACACTGGCTCTAGGATGGGACTTAGCTCCTCTCGAAAAGGAGGGCAAGTTCTTTCTGTTCGGGGCACATGTAGACCCGCAAGCTGCCATCTCCGGTGACTTCAATGTGAAAGGACTGCTTGCTATCGTAGAAGGAAAAGCCAAGTCCATGGGAGCCAGACATATCGTGATTGATGCTTTGGATGTCCTTATGCGCGTCTTTGATAACCCGGTGCGGGAACGTAACGAGCTCTATGCCCTGCATGACTGGTTGAATGACCACGAAATGACAGCCGTTCTCACCGTGAAAACATCTGCAGGCGGGGACATCATGTCTCGCTATGAATTTCTTGACTACATGGCCGACTGCGTTATTCAGCTTGACCACCGCGCTGTGGAACAGGTGTCGACACGCCGACTGCGGGTAATCAAGTATCGTGGCTCCGACTTCATCCACAATGAATGCCCCTTCGTCATTACTGGTAACGGTATCAGTATTATTCCCATCTCGGCTGTTGAACTACGGCACAAAGCGCTTGGGCCAAAGATGCCCACCGGCCACCCCCGGCTGGATACCATAATGGACGGTGGCTATCGACGTGCCTCCACTATCCTCATCTCAGGGACAGCCGGCACCGGCAAGACCACGCTGGCCAACACATTTGTAGTGGCTGCCTGTGAGCGTGGCGAGAAGGTCTTGTACATCAACTTTGAGGAATCTCAGGAGGCGATGGTGTCCGGGATGCTCAGCCCGGGTATTGACCTGCGCCCGGTGCTGCGGGATGGCAAGCTGCGAGTTATGACCGCCATGCCCGAAGCCATGGGTGCCGAGGAACACCTATTCCAGGCGCTGAGGTCCATAGAAGCGTTTCAACCAGACCACGTCGTCGTTGACGCCATGTCATCATGCCGCCGGATGGGCACGAAGCAGGCTGATTATGAGTATCTGATGCGCCTGGCAAATGCCTGCAAGGAGAAAGGCATAACGGTGTTACTCACCAATCAGACCACCGGCTTTCGGAATGAAGACGAGATTACCGGCATTGACATCTCATCAATGATAGATACGGTCATCATCCTACGCTTCGTTGAGATAGGCGGTGAACTCAATCGCATGTTGATGGTTCTGAAATCCCGGGGACAGAATGCTGCCAGCCAGTACCGGGAATACGTCATTACTGACCACGGCATTGACGTTCTGGATGTTTATATCGGCGGAGGAGGTGTGCTCACCGGTACCGCCCGGCAGGAACAGGAAGCCAAAGAGGCATTTGAGGCACGGCGTAAAAGGGTGGAAATTGAACTGAGAGAGCACGATATCAAACGGAAGAGAGCCGAGATGGAAGCGGAGATTGCCAGGCAGCGGGCTGAACTCGAAACCGCTGAGGCAGAGTTGAAAGCATTGCAGCTTGAAGAAGGTTTAGTCGAAAAGGGACGTGACATACGGGGAAAGATGCGGGGTGAGGATGCCAACAGTCTGCGGCTCAATAAACGGGTGCCACAGCGTAAGGAAAGAGGCACCGGTGGCAAGGAGGACACAAAATGAATAGGTCTGACCCGAAAGCGAAGATAAGAGGCACTGAAGCTCAGGGCGAAGAATACATACTGCGACTCTTTATGGCTGATAATGAACCGAACTCCAGACAAGCCAGAGAGAATTTGGAGCGGCTGCAAGAGACCCATCTTAAGATGCCACATAAGAAGGAATTCGTTGACGTGCTGGAGGATTTCCAGACGGCGCTGGACAATAATGTGCTGGTCACGCCATGCCTGATTCTGGATTCTCCCCTGCCCAAGGTCACCGTTTTTGGCAACCTGAGTGACACAGAAAAGGTGCTTGCCGCCCTGCGGCTGACGTGAGGTAAATGATGAGCAACAAGAAGCCAACGTACGAGGAACTAGAACGTCGGCTAACAGATACTCAGGAGGTCATTGCCACCCTGCGTAGGGGAGAGGTGGACGCCATCATCAGCGAGCGAAACGTGGCTCTACTTCGCGCAAAAGAGGCAGAGCAAGCGCTGCAACAGTCGCAGAGAAGACTAGACACCAAAAACCAGATAGCTAACATCTTTCTCACCGTTCCGGATGATGAAATGTACGGAGAAGTCTTGCAATTCATTTTGAAGGCTATGCGCAGTAGATACGGAATCTTTGGCTATATAGATGAGCTAGGAAACCTGGTAATGCCATCTATGACCACAGATATTTGGCAGAAATGCAAAGTTCCGGATAAGACAATTATGTTCCCTCCTGAGAATTGGGGCGGGATCTGGGGCCGGGCACTCAAAGAAAGAAAGACGCTTTATGCGAATCGAGACTTACATGTGCCCGAGGGACACATTCCTATAGTTAGGGTTATTGTTGTGCCCATTCTGTACCGTAAGGAGCTAATTGGACTCCTGGAAGTCGCCAACAAGGAGACTGATTATGACGAGCAGGATAAGAGCTATTTGGAAATCGTGGCTAACTATTTGTCACCTATCCTAAATGCGAGGCTGGAGAGGGATAAACAGGAAAGAGAGCGCAAGCGGGCAGAGCAGACGCTGAGGGAATCCGAGGAAAAGCTCCACCTAATCATCGAGGCTACAAGCGATGGAATTGCAGTCACTGATTGTGATGAAAATTTGGTACGGGTGAACGAGGCCATGGTTCGCATGCATGGCTATGACGTCAAGGAAGAAATTATTGGGCGAAGCGGCTTTGAGCTTTTCACTGTGCAAGACCGTGCTAAGGCTATGGAGAATATGAAAAAGGCACTGGAGGTAGGGCATCTCGGAGAGATTGGCTACACACTCTTGAGAAAGGACGGAAGTGAGTTTGATGCCGAGATAGACGCGACTGCCTTGCGAGAAGCGTCTGGTACCACAGCAGGACTTGTAGTCACTGTGAGAGACATCACCGAGCGCAAGAAGATAGAGAAACTAAAGGATGAGTTTATCGGCATGGTTTCTCACGAACTTGGTAACCCATTAACCGTGATTACGGGTTGCCTGAATACCGTTTTAGATGAGGCAGCGAATCTGTCCGAGCAAGAGAGAAGCCACCTGCTGAGGAACGCAGCTAAGGAGGCAGATGTTTTATCGCACCTGCTGGGAAATCTCCTTGAGCTTGCCCGTGTTCATGCGGAGAGGCTCTTCCTTTATACTGAGCCAATAGAAATCGACATCGTAGCCAGGAACGCAATTGAAAGGATAACGGAGCAGTATCCAACATACACATCGTTGTTAGATTTCCCCGAGGGACTCCCCCCGGTTGATGCTGACCCATTACGTGTAGAGCGCATTCTGTATAATCTTCTGGATAACGCCTGCAAATATTCGCCGAAGGGCAGCGAAATCAGGGTCTTCGCCAAATCGGATAAGGACAATCTGATTATCGGGGTTAGCGACCAGGGTGCGGGCATAGCTACTTCTGACCATGAGAAAATCTTTGGAGCTTTCGAGCGCCTGGAGCCGACCGTACCTGGACGAGCTAAGGGTACCGGTATTGGGCTCCTGGTGTGCCAGAGGCTGGTAGAAGCTCATGGTGGACAGATCTGGGTAGATTCGACACCTGGCGAGGGTTCAACTTTCTTTTTTAGTCTTCCCTATAAGCATGAGAATCAGCCTTAGGCCTAAAACCACTATGGGAAGATGGTCAATCGGATTTGCCATCGGTCTAATTTTGTCTTTCGTTTTATTTCAACTGCTAGTTGTGTATAGACAGCATGGTGGTGATGCATTTTTTAGTAATCTTGCGCTTAAAATAACAATACTGCTTACTGGAATTTGAGGTGGGCCCCATTAGTTAGACAGGATAGTGGCAATATTAAGATTGGGTCCCGCTATCCTCAAGGGATCTGGTGTTAAGGATTCTACCATACCTCCGTTATTCGCTTCTATATTGAATGCCTCCGCCGGTGTCTGGTAGCCATGGGACTGGTGGGGACGCTCGGCATTATAGAATCTGAAGTAGTTACCGAGACCGGCCCGTGCATCCCTGGCGTCCTGATAGGCTTTGAGATACACCTCTTCGTACTTCACCGTCCGCCACAGCCTCTCGATGAACAGGTTGTCGCTGTAGCTCCCTTTCCCATCCATGCTGATTCTGATGCCATGTTGTTCCAGGAGTCTGGTAAAGGCTTCACTGGTGAACTGGGCGCCCTGGTCGGTGTTGAAGATATCCGGTCGGCCCTTCCTCAGCGCTTCTTCCAGTGCCTCGATGCAGAAACCGGCGTCCAGAGTGTTGGAAAGCCTCCAGGAGAGCACATAGCGGCTGTACCAGTCGATGATGGCCACAAGGTATAGAAATCCCCTTGCCATGGGAATATAGGTTATGTCCGCCGCCCACACTTGATTTGGCCGTGTTATTCTTAAGCCACTGAGCAGGTATGGGTAGAGCTTATGACCCGGCGCCGGCTTACTGGTCCTGGGACGCCGGTAGATAGCCTTGAGACCCATTAATTGTATCAACCGCCTGATGCGTTTCCGGTTGACTTGGTGGCCCTGACTCTTAAGCCAGGCGGCTATCTTGCGTGCCCCGTAATACGGTGTCATCAGGTACTGACGGTCAATTAGTTTCATAAGAGTGAGATCCTCCTCAGAGATCCCAACTGGCTGGTAGTACAGACCAGAATGGCTGATATCCAGCAATTTGCACTGGCGTTTGATTGAGAGCGACGGGTGCCGGCGGTCGACCACCTCACGCCGCCGCTCTACGCTTAGCGACCCAAGGCATTCTCCAGGAAATCCCGCTCTACCTTGAGCTGGCCTATCTGTTGGTATAACTGGGCGATGAGGCTGGCGTCATCTTTCTTCTTCTGAGCCTGCTCACCGCCGGAGATGCCGGCGGCACCCTCGGCAAGTGAATTCTTCCATTTGCGAATCTGGCTGGGATGGACCTCAAATCTATTGGACAGCTCGGCTATCGTTTCTTCACCCTTTAATGCTTCCAGGGCTACCCTGGCCTTGAATGATGGGCTGTGTTTCCTTCGGTTCTGTTTCATGTTCTCCTCCTATTCCGTATTCATTATAGGAGCAGAACCCGCTCTTAACCACCTGTCCAAATTTCGGGGACCACCTCACCCGCCAATTGTTGCGAAATATCAACCAAATACATGGTGCGACGTGGCGTTACCTGATGAAGAAGAAATAAGGGCATGGGCTAGACCGCTTATTCTCGCCAGAATACCGAAGGTCTTAGCGCCGTTCGTTTCGATGGTCATCACACCTCGACTCATGGTCATCCCCAGGGCTGAGTATCGATTCCTTGGATGCCCGTGTCTAACCTGGATATTCGACATCTGCGTTGCTGCCCAAGCGGACCTCCACCTGAAGGCGTCTGCTATTGCAAAGGTGTTTTATGGATGGAAGTATTCGTTCCCAGTTGAGGCAACAAAGCTCGGCACCATGCACCTGAAGTATTGCTTGTGGGAATCTCAGGAGGGGGTAGGCACACCGTTGGCACTGCTGAAGCTCATTGTCGAAATGGAAGATGAAGGACCGGGGATAAAAGTCCTTTCCCATAACTCTGAGTATACGAAATATGCAGTTAATGGCTTTGATGAGGACTTGCTAGAGGCGCGGAAGGAACTTATCGATTTCATCCGGTCTGCGGGAAGTGGCAAACCACTTGCCCAGTCACTCCTGGCTCAGGGGATGATTGACGCGGATACCGGCAAACTTGTACAGGCAAAATGGGATGAGCCCTTGCCGGAGACAGTCGAAACGTCAGCCAGTAGCAATCCCACCCCGGGAGATGTCGTGACCAAACTTATGGAGTTAGGATGGGCTGAGCCGGATGCGAAGCAAGCCGTGGAGGCAGCACAAATCCCTAAAAACGCCAGTATGGAAGATGTCATCAAGGCCATATTGAAGAAATCACAGTGAGAACGTAGCTATATGTATGTGCTGTGCCTAGCTATAGATGGATGGTTGGACTAATGGATTGAGTGACCAATTAGGGGGTACCAATGTCAAGAAAGAGAAAGACGAGAAACAGGACTGGGGTTTTTGTCGACTGCGAGTGCGGTAGCCGGGCGGCGATTTACCAGACGGATTGGGGATTTTACATCCACTGTCCGCGTTGCGGCATGTTGAGTTTTTTTAGGAACGATTCTCTTTTAGAAAAGGTGAAGCTGGGTGCTAAAACTATATGTGACCATGACATCAAGTTAAAGGACTGCAAAGGTGGCCAGACGGGGTGGTGCCCAAAGTGCCGACTACGGATTTTCATCCCGATGGCATCCTGACGGTTATAGAGGTCAGTTACATCGAGAAAACATTAAAGGGGGAGGAATATGATTGACAAGATACTAACGGGTAGGCCGAGGGTTTCAGTGGATTTTGCGATACTTTTGCGCTTGAGGGAGGAGAGGAATCTCGGGTGGTCGAGGATGGCGGAAGCCTACCGGAAATTAACCGGCCAGTTTATCAGCAGGGACACGGTAAAACGTCGGTACCTGGAAGCCAAAAAGAAAACATTGCCATAAGTCGGGACATATAGAAAATGGTGACTACGGCACTGGACACCATGCGAGTCGTGGGTGAGGTTACGGACAGGTTAATTGTCCTGGACCATACGTTACCACCAGCGATGTTTCCGGTCTATTCACTCAAGAGCATGGAAAAGTATCGACTGCCGTAGATACTTTTGATTTCCATGATGCCGGACCCGGGAACCGTTAACCGAACGAACTAGAGCCGAAGAAAGATGAAAGCCTGTATATACAGCAGAGTCAGCACGGAGAACCAGAGTACCGAGAACCAGACCAGCGTTCTTTACCAGTGGGCAGAACAACGGGGCTTTGAGATTATCACCGCCTACGAGGAGGAAGAATCTGCTTGGAAGGCCGGCCACCAGCGGGAGCTTGCCCGGTTGCTGGACGATGCTAGGAAGAGAAAGTTCGATGCCGTGTTGGTCTGGGCTCTTGACCGGTTATCAAGGGAAGGACCGCTGGCCATACTTACGTTGGTTAATAGGTTGAAGTCACATGGGGTAAAGATATTCTCCTACCAGGAGAGTTGGACCGAGGCACCGGGTGAGCTTGGGGAGCTCCTGTATGCCATCGTGGGATGGGTAGCCAGGATGGAGAGTCAGAGAAGGAGTGAAAGGACTAAGGCAGGATTGGCAAGAGCTCTAGCATGTGGTAAAAAGCTGGGCAGGCCGGAGGGCTCACAGGATAAAAGGAAGCGTAAAAAACGGTCGGTAAAATTTCCGCTATTTTCAGCTTGGGGTGGTGGTTAGTAAAGTGTTGGTAAAAATGGAACGTTTTTATCTAGTAAGTAACAGAACGCCCTTTTGTTGGCTCGTGGCGGAGTCAAATAGCTTCCCCAATAGGGAAAATCCGAACTTCTCTTTTCTTGCGATGTCTGGCTCATTATGGCTTTGACAAATAGCAGGACGCAAGCTAGGTATCAGTTTTATGCAAAGTGATCTGGCTCCCTAGGCTAACACCGCAGAGAACACTGCTCTGAGATAGATTATAGGTTACTTCAAGTTGTATAAGAGTTTCTTTAGCTCGAGCGCTACCCTAATTGCTGAACTCGCTTCGCTACTGGTAGCCGATACCTTCTTCTTGTGTGCTATGGCATTCCTAATCTCAAACAACTTTTCAAGTTTGTGTTTGCCAAATTTAGGCAACGCAACCCCAGAAAAAGTTGCAATAAGCTTAACCAATGAGGGCATCTTCGCATGCTCCAAGAATATGTCTATTTGCTCTATAGTCAGGTTTCTTCTACTCAGAAGAACGATGCTTATCTCTTTAAGAATGGTTTCTGCCGCAAAAGCCGTATAAAGGACGGCTGTGTCATAGCGTAGTTGTTGGCGAAATCTCATCGCATCAAAAATAGCTTCATCATAGTGATTCAATTTCACTGGCTCCCGTATGTCAGCCACTACCTCCGTCCAGATGCCTTCCGTCAAATCACCTATAAACTCATCCGTGCGCCAAAGAATTAGGCCTTCGGCACTTTCTTCCGGTATCAAACGAGTGCTCTCTTGGAGAAATTCCGCCGGGAGTTTCTCGTCTTGAAGAAAGTATTTTGACGTATAACAATATACCGGTTGGCGATAATCAAGCTCCCAGTTCCCAGTTTTTGATGCTATGGCTTTAACGAATCGCCTTGTCGCTTCAATAATAATAGGTTCAAAACGCTTGCGTTCCTCTGAAGGCAGTTGTTTAGGCATGGTACCCTCTAGTTCCGGGATGTCTTTCGTTATCCAAATGCAAATTCTCTCCAATGCTGGAGGCTCGATAAGATCGCCTTCCTTGTCTGCAACATATGGCCTTAGCTCAAGGGGACGGATCAAAATATTATTCCCATCCACCTCAAGATGCAAATCCGATATCTTGTTTACGTCAAAATCAAAGGAAGTGTATATCGGTGTGCGCAGTGTTATTTCAAACTCGCCTGTGACCTTCGGCATTATCCCACTCTTTTTCCTATTTGCAACAATCCCTAAGTTCGGGTCGTTTTTATCTGGTCAGGTTTAGGAAAAGCAAGTCTTCTCCCTATGCAAGATTCGAACTCCTTTCCACGACCTGTATTGTACAATGACGGTTATTTCCCAGCAAGGTAGAAAACTATCAATGAGGCAATAGATTGAACCTTCCGCTATATTGTAACCTTCGCTAATATGAAAAGAAAATGCAACACTTCATTTACCGGTTAATTATGTCCGCCGCTTGAGTCCCAGGGCTAAACATCATTCTTTTCATGACTGACCAGTATGGGTTTACGTTCTTTATGAGACATAAGGGTAGCATAAGGGCCCAGCGAACGCTCATATTGGCGGTGATAAAATTCCGGTAAAACATTCGTCTCATGTTCGTGAAAATCTCTGAACTGTTTATCGGTATTCAGTAAATTCAATATATCGCGAAGTCTCCCGATCATTTGCCTGTTACTCAGAGTTTTAACCAGGTTGTATCCGGATGAGACCGGGGCGGGAGCTTGCTTTAGTCTTTTCAGAAGCATACTTCCGGAAGAAATGTAAGAAACCACATCAATGAGTTTCTCATAAAAGGCTACCGTACTATAATTCTTTAACGTGTATACCAGGTATGGCATGTAATAGAAAGTAAATGGCATGGCTGTCAAAATACGGCCTTCGCTTAAATATCTTTCATATAGTGGCGTATTTCCAAAGGGGATCGGAATGTTAAAATTCGGCATAACGAAGGGAACTCTAGATGCGAATTCCTTGGTCAACTCTATAGGTTCATCCCCTGTATCCACATCCAGACCGAACATGAAATTGGCTTGAATTCCGGCAACGTAAGGTCGAATGATATATAAATGCTCTATGACTTTATCCAGTTTCTCTCGAGGATCCTTTATGGACCCGGCTATAACCTTGTTTGAATAAGCTGTCCATGATTCGATGCCGGGAATTATATAGAATTTCCCCATGTTTTTCAGCCGCTCCAATCTGGAACGCCGCAGAATGGAGAGTGACGTCTCCATTATATAAGTGCTACGCCTGCGATTGGGTATCTTTTCCAGTACATCAAAGACTTGCTCGAATTTCACGGCAAAATTGGGGTCATGTAAACCGATCATCACTTTGGGGAAATGTCGAAAGATATACCGCATATCTGCTTCTAGCTGGTCCAAAGATAAAAGTACATAGGGATTATTCCAATCAATACAGAAATCACAAGAATTAGGACAGCCAATGCTGGTTAACAACGGAATTGAAGTAAAGGGAAAGGGTTTACCCCTCAGGAAAGTGGATGCGCGTATTTCCAGCATCCTTTCCTGTACACTGGGAATACTGCCAAGGGCGCGCCCACTGGTGAGAATCTCTCCCCGAGGGGCATCTCTTAAAATCTCAGTTATTAGAGTCTTATCACAGTCACGCACAACGATATCAAAGAAACGCAGACAATCCTCGGGAAATTGTTTAGCATGAGGACCGCCCATGACCGTAAGCGTTTTCTCCTTGCGATACAGCTTTGCCAGCGCGTATGCCAGTGCACTTGCCTGAGTATAAGTTGAGATGAACACAACATCCAGATCGTTTGGTAGCAGTTGCTTGGGATCCTTATTGCCAAAATAGGTGGCATAGAAAACTTCGTGGCCCAGATTACGGCACCAGACGCTTATTGCCTGAGGCATGATACTGGCATATTGCTTGGTAACCAGATTGTTATATGCTGTATGATCCCATCTTCTGGTAGATCCGACTCTCAATAGCTCAAGTATTCCTATTCTCATATCCTACTTTCCCCGTGTATTTTACCGCAAATCGGGGTTTCTATGCGTTGCGACTTTGACATTAATTTAAAGCGCCAAAAAAACCAACCCATCAACTAAAAATAGATGGATTCATACTAAATCGGGACAAAAGCACGAAATACCTATCCGTTTGACCTATGTTACCTGCTTCTTCAAAGGTAACTAAATGAGTTTGTGTGTAATAATCAGTGGCCCTATAATTTGAAAGGGGCCAATTATGGATACGATAATCAACTTCGACGATACACTCCACCAGCCCGCACAATTTCTGGTAGAGAATACTGACCTATTGCCGCGCGGGCGTGCGCTCGATGTCGCTATGGGTAGCGGCCGAAATGCCATCTATCTAGCCAAAATGGGATTTGAGGTGGAAGGTGTGGATACCTCTCGTGAGGCCATAGAAGAGGTCTTGGCGCGTGCCCGAGAGGAAGGTGTCTCCATCCAAACCAGAGTGGAAGACCTGGAAAAGATACCCTATATTGACGAAGAGGCTTATGATCTCGTCATCTGCTTCAACTATCTCCAGCGGTCTCTTATGCCCCAGATGAAGAATTGGGTGAAACCTGGCGGTATGTTGGTCTATGAGACCTACATTATCGATCAAGTTCGGTTCGGCAAACCGCAGAATCCTGATCACCTTCTCGGGCACAATGAGCTGCTACATACGTTTCGAGATTTTCGTGTGCTCCGCTATCGTGAAGGGGTTATCGAAGGCAGGAAAGCTATTGCCAGCATTCTGGCGCAGAAGGTCTGAATATCCTGGCAGGCTCGTGAGGATGCAGGTTAAATCGTAATCGTGAATGGACTGCACAATTCCGAGTTTAGTATATGGAATAACTAACGGAGACGGCTCCGGCTACAATAGAAAGAACGGTGTGTAGCTTAACACCAAATCTAAAGTAGGAGGAGCCATCACAAATGCAGAATACCGCAGCCAGAAAACGAA
>Ga0315549_1001647_pt1 | contig 22761 bp, 28 predicted proteins | sample SalMarSW160200MG_FD_203101 | JGI IMG/M metagenome (GOLD analysis project Ga0315549, IMG submission 203101) | Salt marsh sediment microbial communities from the Plum Island Ecosystem LTER, Massachusetts, United States - Salt Marsh Sediment SW1601-200 ... | reverse complement strand
ATAAAAGGCATGGGCGGCGCCCTCACCCGCGAAAAAATTGTTGCATCAACATCGAAAAAACTCGTCATTGTCGCTGATGAAAGAAAAAAAGTCAAATTCTTAGGAGAAAACAATCAGCCAGTGCCAATAGAAGTCGTACCTTTTGCCACACCAATTGTAATGCACAAAATAAGGGAAATGGGAGGAAAACCCTTCCTAAGAGAAAGCAACAAAAAAGTCGGTCCAGTCATAACGGATAACGGCAATATCATTGTAGATGTGAATTTTGGACTTGTACACGAACCTGCAGAGCTAAACCACAAATTGAAGGGCATTCCAGGCGTTGTCGAAACAGGGCTTTTCGTTAAAATGGCAGACTTGATATATCTTGGAAAACGCGCTGGTGTAAGAAAACTAGAGAAAAAATAATCAGTAACCCGTTTTAGGTAAGGCGTAACATTTCAAATTTTATATGTGAGAGCTGTCTAAAACCTTAGACAGACGCAAAACATTACGCCGGGGTAGCCTAGCTTGGTTAGGGCGCCAGACTCATAACCTGGAGAACAAACACGGGGGCCTATGAACGCCCTAATGTCCAGAAGTCGCGGGCTCGAATCCCGCCCCCGGCACTAACCTCTATTGTTGTGGAAGAATTGTGATATTTGTCTTGTTTCTTGTTGATATTTCCAGCTGTTCTCCGAAGCCCTTTTTCACATAAGCGTTTTTTATGGTGACTTTGTCACCTACTTTCAAATTACTAACAGTGTCAGCGTGTTTTCGCCATGCTGAAACCCATATTTTGCCAGTTTCATCTTTCACTTCAAAGACGGCGAGTTTCACAAGCTCCGCTTTGGATGTTTTTACATTCCTGAGCATTTGTATTGTAACGACGGCTCCTTTAACATTAACGTGTTTTAAGCCTTCTCTTAAGTCTGCTATTTTCGAAAATTCTTCTTTTGGTGTGATGGCTTCGACGTAAGTTTGGGAGTTAACGTGAATTTCCAAGCCCTTGCTTATTGTCTTTTTCACTTTTGCGTTTACCAGTTGCAGTTTAACACCTTTCCTCAACGTTTCTTCTAGCTCATCCACCTTTTCGTTCCAAACAACAACTGGTATTTCACCCGTTTCATCAGCAAATATGAAACGCATGACTTTTCCAGAGGTTGAATCTCGCCTTGTAAAAGTGGAAATTGGAAAAAGTTTTTTCACTGTGCCTGTTATGTTTGCTCTTTTGTTTTTGTGGCTTTGAGTGATTTCTCCGATTTTTGTCACAAATTTACTGATTGTGGGGTAATCCTTTGCTTCTACATCCTTTGGATTAATTTCAATTTCACTTCTTTTTCTGACGTGTAACTCAACTCTTCCGCTGTAGTCTTCTTTTGTGTATCCGTGGGAAAAACGGATTATGTGTCCAACTTTCACTTTACCAGATTCCACGACTTCTGTCTTATCATTCCATAAAACGATCCGTAAAATGCTGTTTTCATCGACAATAAGCAGGCTTGCAACTTTCCCGCTTTTATTCGCTTCAAAAGTTTTAGAAGGGAAGACCGCGACAACCCGTCCAACAACAGTAACATCATTCAAGCTTGGAATCAAATCCCGCATTGAAAGTGTAAGCGTTCGAGCTTCCTTTGAAACTTCTACACCAAACTCGGCTGCAATCATTCGCAGAAGAACATCATCCGAAATAAAACTGCCTGTTTTCGTTTTTTCCCTGTCTAATCTTTCTAAAATTTGCTCCCTTGAAATCTCCGGATGCGTCGCGAGTATCTGTTCAATCATTTTTTTAGCCGTCATTCCAGCTCGATTCCGCTCAAAATGAGGAAGATGAATGCTATAAAGCTTATTAAAAGCCGTCAACGAGTTGTTAAATGTGTAGAGACAGAGCTCGGATGAGTGATGGATGCAGAAATGCTTTTTGGTTTAGGCATTGCCTTAATATTCGCTGGAATACTCATCACTCTAATTGCAGTCATTTTGCTATTTGTCTCAAACGTCAGAGAAAAAAGGAAAGTCAAGGGTGGCGGAGCAATAATAATCGGGCCTTTTCCAATAATCTTCGGAACGAACAAGGAATCAATCAAAACTGTTTTATTGCTCTCGATAATGCTTACAATACTCCTCGCAATAGTAACGGTGATATTTTACTTGGTTTCAAAATAAAGATGGAGAATACAGCAATGGTGATCCATGAAAAACTTTCAAAGTGTACGAGTGAGCAGTCAAGCGTATTCCAAAAATTCTTTTTGTTATTTATCATAGGTTTTTTCCTAATTTTTGTAGGCATCATAATCCTAATGGTTGCTACAGTGCTTTCCGATGGCTCAGCAAATTTCGGCGTATTCATATTCATAGGGCCTTTTCCCATAGTTGTAGGTGCTGGGCCTGAAGTGCCTTGGATGATTTTATTTGCCATAATTCTCGCCGTTTTGAGTATCATAATGTTTCTGGTGTTACGTAGAGAAAGGAAAAAAAGCGAATCCTCAGTCCTTTAGCTTGTCTTCTCCTCTTTGCCGTAAAACATGTATAGAAATATCAGGACTAACGCGACAAAAGTTGCTGTCATGAGAGTGTATTTGAGTATTTCGAAGTATGCTCCTATGTTCATTGAAGACTATCTCCTCTACCCTATTTTAGAGTTTAGATATTTAAGGAATAGGGTTTTTCCACTCTTTCATTAGTGAGTCGTAAAGTTCATCGCGTTCCTCTAAGGCGTCATACCATTTTAGAATGTTTGCAATTTTTTGTGCTATAAGATGATAGCACAAGTGCACCTCTCTATCTAAGACACGAAAGTAAAAGTCATCACACGAACAGAATTCAGCTTCAGGCATTAATAGGTAATCCCGTTCCTTTCCGACAACAATCCAAACGATTGTGCCGCTTGGCTTGAAAACGTATTTTTTTACACGATTTTCTTTTAAGGCTTCGAAAGCCTTTATGAAGCGTTGGCCGAAAACTTCGTAGAGCTTTGTTAAGTTTTTGCCTGTTATTTTGTCTTCCTTTTTCGCTTTCTTGCATATGTTTCTTAGTATGTTGACTTCTGAGTTTTTGTCCATGTGTGCACAGGCTCTTCGGTAGAGTTGACTATAATAGGAATTTTTAGTCTATGTTTATCGGTTCGCCTTTCTTTTCTTCCTTGGTTTTTGGTAATGTAACCTCTAAAACACCGTTTTTATACTGTGTTTTTGCTTCTTTCACGTTCACGTTTGCCGGTAATTTGACTTCTTTGTAGTATTTGTGTTGTGGCGTGTCAACTGATATGGTTAGTGTGTTTTCTGTTCCCTGTAATTTCACGTCGTTTTTCTCAACACCTGGCAATTCAGCCACAATGTGGACTTCTCCATCCGTGTCGATAATGTCTACCAGAGGTTCTCGCTCTTCTTTTACTTGAGGTCCAAAACGGCTTGGCTTGACATTTCCGAACTCGCGTATTTCGGGTTTTCCATGAGGTCCTATTTTCACGCTGTAACCATATACAAAGGGGCCCCATTCACGTACTGTTGTGCCGTCTGGACGTTTGCGTTCTCTCACATAGTCTTTTGGGACTTTTGAGGTGAATGTTTTGAACTCTTCTTCCATCATCTTTTCCATTTCATGGAACATTTTGTCAACATCTTCGAAGAACCAACTTCTGAAGAAGGGGTAGCGTCTTCTCCTCTTAAACCAATTTGGATAATCATCTGACATCTTTCAGCCTCATTAAATGTGAAAGCGACATTACTCTATAAGTTTTATGCTAAAACTTGCATTGCTAGCTTAGGGTTCTGAGTTGATTTAAAGTTCCAAGGAAAGTTCCGTCAAGAAGATAAATTTCTGCATTTTCCATGTTCACGGCTTTTGATCGGAGAACAGGCCCCACAGTTCTTGCAGTTCCACTGGGTTTTCTTTTGTTTAATGGTCTGCCTCCTAGAAATTCGTTGAAAGAGGGCATTATGAAAAGCTGTGAGGTTTCAGGCTTGATTTTGTAATGCTTCCGTAGTGTTCCCTCGACGCTTTTTTCAATTTTGATTCTGTTTTTTTGCAGTAAAGTTTCAGCTAGTTTGGTTCCATTACACTCCATCTTTACCCAGACTTGTCTTGTTATTCTGAATCCTGCTGGGTCGCGGAAGGCTACAATGGGATGGACATGTGCCATCACCAATGTTTTACATTTTAGTAGAGCGGGTGATGGCCAACGGTGCCCATGGAAAAGGCCAACTTCTCCTACTGTTGAACCGGTTGCTGGTAGGATTTTTATGTTTTCTGGAAGTAGTGGTTCGAGGTTTCCGTCGTGGTTGCCGCGGATTACACATATTTTTTTTGTTTGCTTTTTTAGTTCGTCGAAGAAGTTTGGTATGTCGTGCCATTCGCCTGTTTGTGCAGTTGCAATTGTATGTTTTACGTCGCCTAAAATCAGTAGCTTTTCTGGTTTGTATGTGAGTATGAGGTGTTTTAGTTTTTGTAGGAGTTTTGGAGTTTGAGTTGGGACATGTATGCCCTTTTGTGAGAGGGCTATCTCCCACCCTATGTGCAGGTCTGCTATCACAAGTGTTGTTGTTTTTCGCGTTTTTATCAATGCAGCTGGATAAGGTATTAATGGTGTTAGCATTTCATTTCCTTTTCGGGTTTTACCAAGCTGAGTATAATTCTATGGATTTTCTGGTTTGCTGTTGCTATAAAAGCTACCTTTTCTTTTGGGCTTAGTTTAACGTTTAGTAGTTCTCCCTTTGGTGTTGTCATTTTTGCGCCTGCCTCTTTTATTATTAGCCAAGCAGCTGCCATGTCTGTTGCACGGAGTTTTCCACGTATGTCTAGGAAGGCGTCTGTTGTACCATCTGCTACATAACATAGTTCTAGGGCGTTTGCTCCTAGGTGACGTATATGTTTTGTTCTTTGGATTAAGTTTGTTAGTTTGGGTACTATTTTTTGGATTTTGTAGGTGTTCAAGTCTATACCTATGACAGCCTCTTCTAATGATTCGGCTTTTGACGGCGTTATTTTTTGGTTGTTTCGGTAGGCGCCTTTTCCTTTTTGTGCCATGTACGTCATACCATGGACTAGATCAGCCACCAGAGCTGTGTGTATTGTGTTTATGGTGGGTTTTGTGGACACGGCGATTGACGTTGCGTAAAAAGGTATGCCTCTTACAAGGTTTGTTGTCCCGTCTATCGGATCTGTCGTCACAAAATTATCGTTTGGAGTTTGACCATATTTTTCTATGCCGGATTCTTCACTTATGAGGGTGAACGAGATTTCATGTTCTTTTAAGGTGTTTATTATGGCACTTTCTGCCGCAAGATCTATTTGTTTTATCGGGTCGCCACCTGCTCCTATGCCCAAGTTTGGTTGTGGCTGGTTTAATTTTTTTAGAAGTGGTTTGATTTGCTCTTGTATGTTGTTTTTGCATCGAATTAGAATGTCTAGCCAGTTGATTTGTTTTTCCATTTTGATGTGATTCTCCTTCGTCAAATATAGGTTGCTTAATAAAAACTCTGCTGAAAGAAGCTACGCATAAAGTTTACGGCTTACATTTGATTTTTGCAGTTTTTCCGTGCAAGCTTCTATGAATAGACCCCTATAGTTTTTCTCTATGGAAACCTAATTTTGAGCCAGATATTCCCGCGAACCGATGACAGCTTGCAACAGCTTTAAGATGCAACATAGAGAGCTTGCGATTTTTTGGATTCGAGAAGTTGTTTTGACACTTTCTGTTGCAGCGTTTTCATGTGGTTTTTGTGGTGGTAGATCCAGGATTTACCTTTGAAGAATTCGCCTGAAATGGTTTGTCTACGTCTTATCCTTAAATCCTGTATGACATACCTGTAGCTTCGTAGGAGCTTCACTTTAGCTAATTTGGATAAAGCATCAATAAACTTTCGAAATTCGTCTATTGGAAGAAAAACTTCAACCAGAAAGGAATTTTCTCCAAGTATTTTACCCATAGTGAGGATGAAAAACTTGTCAAGAAGAGACCTTGCAAACCTAGCCAATGTTTTATAATCGTGAAAGGATATGATAAACAAAACCATTACTGAAGTTGTGTCACCGTAGCGCATTACAAAAATGTCGTAGCCTTCAATAAGGTTTTTACCTATTAAATGCTTCTGAAAGTGATATTGTGCCAGTTGACGACTCATCCCCAGAATCCGAGCTATTTCGCTTAAGCTTTTGGTTGCATCATTTTCCAACTTCATGAGCATGCGAACATCTGTTTCGTCCGCAAGAATAGGATAGGATTTAGCCTCTACTAACGTGTAAGGTAGATCGGTTTTTTGCGTTTGCACCTCTTTTATCCAATCATCCCAGCGGAACACCCAGTCTTCTTTACGACTGTCAAACCAGTCAGAGGTTATTCGTCCGCCTTGAAAACATGTGGACCAGTAAATCTGGGCATTCTTGGCTACTCCTAAACGTTTTATCTCCTTTATGAACTCTTCAAGCTCCTTGCAGCGTTCTATTGGAACCGCGTACACGGCAGTGCAACCTTCGCCCATTCCATAAGACCTGCAAACGTAGAGCCAAAATCCGTTAATTAATAAGCAATCGAAAAGAAGTTGCTCCATGCCGGGTTCAGCTTCTAGAACAACGACAGCCTTTCTTAAACCGATATTTGTATGATAGATAGAAGTATACAGTCTTAGAAAAAATTGGGGATCTGATCGCATGCGATTTATCCTGAATTCCATTTTCTTGCGCGATATTCCGACGGTCCTGGCGACCTTCGAAAGGTTCCTTGGACCAACCTCGCATAACGCTTGCAGTATTCGTACATCGAGAGTCGTTAGCAATTTAAGCATCAGATACCCCTAACATGGTTCATTAATGTATTGCCAGCTTCTAACTATTTAATTTTTAGGTTGGCATTCCCGGACCATCCATCGCATCTCCACAAGGTTTAACGTTCACTTTGTCATCTATTTGCTCAATGTTGCAAAGTTCAGAGAAGCTAACGTTTCTTTCTGTCACTTGACTGGTTGGGAGTCCTACGACAAAAGATGTTGCAACTGCAAGGAAAATGATTAGGAGAATCAATGAGAGAGATTTCACTTTCATAGAATCACCTCCTTTATGTTTAGTAAAAAGAATGATCCAATCATATTTTTACATTTTGCCTTTTAGAGGACAAATAGTTACCGAAAGTAAAAATGGGGCATCTGGATAACATACACGTAAAATTTATGGTTGATGTTTGCATATAATTGTCTTGTTTATTGATGGAAAGTGTTTCATGCTGAAATTGTTGGTTTTGCTAGTATAGCTCTGTGTGATTTTTCTAGAGAAAAGTTCTAAAACACAACCTCAGAAAGCATTTATCTAACATTTGATAGAAAACAATGTATTGACAGGAGGACATATTTACGGCAGCGAAAATGGCGAAAACTCTGGAGATACTCGTTGATGGAAAATGGCATGCGCTAAAAGAGATCAAGCAGAAAACAAAGCTGAACAAGAACCAGATTCAGCAGGTGATAGAGTTTCTGGAAAGGTACGGCTTTATATCAGTGGATGAAATGGCGGGGAAAATAAGACTGGACAAAAGTGTTAAGTTCTTAGCCCAGAATTCTACTTCATGAGGCTTTTCAAACCTTTGTAGGCTTCTAAAAACTTTTTGCCCTTGTCAGTTATCTTGAATAAGCCTGGATTGGACGTTTTGTTGTCACTAACGATTTGTAGAAGCTTCTTGTGAAGCAAAAATTCAAGATAAAATTTCAACTGTTTGAAACTTAAGTTACAATGGTACATTAGGTAAGTCTTTCTTACTCCGCCAAAAGAAGCACCAAGAATGTCTGCAATTATGTCTAACCTTCCACGATGACTACTGCTGCTTTGCTTCTTTGGGCTGGCTAACAAATTTGATATACCCCTCTAAAAGGCTATATCTTCTCCTTCTCCCAACTTATATAATTGGGAAACGATGATTTAAGTGTTCTGAAAATGGAGAAAAGACTAATTTGTGAAATGTTGGGAAGCTGAAAATTATAAAAATTAAGAGACTATGGTTGGTTTTGTCTTAGGCACCGTGTAGTTTTCTTAAAACTTTTTCATAGTTAGCCTCTTTGTCCATGAAAACGCTTATTCTATTGTCACTAACTGTTAAGGAGAGTACCTTTACATTCTTGCCGGTAACAATGATGCTTTTGACGTCGCCAAGGTTGAAATCTTCTGAAAGTGCTTCGCTTGCGTCGAGTGCTGAAGAGGAAAGAACGGCGTAGTCGATTAGTTTTGTTGGGTCTTTGAGATCTATTGCTGCTGAGGTGGAGTTTCTTACGATGTAGCCTATGACACCGTCGTACGTTTTGATTTCTTCCAGATTTGCGCGTAAGTTGTTGACATGGGATTCTTCAATGGTTAGAGGTTCAGTCACTGCAGCGATTTCCTGAATGATTTTCTTTTTTCTAGCCATAAATGCTGTCTCCATTAATATACTAGTGGTTTGACTCTTACTAACTCGCCTTTCCTAACTTCGAGATTAAGCTGTATTTTTTCAGGCATTCGTATGATTCCTTTTCCTTCATATTTTGAATCTTTTATAGGCTTGACCTTGCATCGAGTTGTCTTGCCGTCGAAGGTCTCAACCTCAACTTGCTCGATTCTTGTGCTGCCAGAAAATTCTTCCCATTGTAATAGCATTTCACTGTCAATTCGCACGGTGTCAGATGGAACCAGTAAACCGCCGAGGTTTTCAATTATGAGCTGGTTTACCGGGAGTTCTGAAGGCAGAGTTTCAGTTTCTAAGGTTTCCTCTGGCTCTTCTGTCCAGTCTTTTTCAACTGGAGTTTCTGTTTGTTCTTCAAGTTCCCCAGCTACTGGAGTTTCAGTTTCAACTTCGAGGGAAGGTGTTTTGTTTTTGAGGGGGGCAGGGTTGATTTTGTCTAGGAGTCTGAGGATTGTTGGAATTAGGACGTGGGTCACGGTGTTTACGTAGTTCATGTCTGCTTTTTTCGAGGTGACCGTGACGAGGTAAATGTCGTTCATGCAGGAGATGGTTACTCTGCCCTTGTTACCGTCCAAGGTTATGCCTTCAATGCCGCCTATGGCGTCGGCTTTTTCCAGTATGCCGTCGAAGGAATCTATAAGGTGCACTACGACGTTTTGAGGTGTGTTTTCGTCTTGGGCTATGATTTCGCCGTTTTCTTTGAACATGAAGGAGTTTTTTATGTCTGGGCATATGTTTTGGATTTCGTTCAGGGTGTTTTTTAGGGCAAAGGAGTAGACTTCGTTATCCATGTTGTTCACTTCCGTGAGGGTTGTGTTATGATATTTTGAAGAGTATGCGTTCTGGGACGCCGTCTTGTTCCACAACAAGGTAGTTTAGGCCTTCGGTGTCTCCGAGTTGGTCTAGCCATTTTAGTGCTTCGCGGGTTTTTTGTAGTATTAGTAGTCTTTCTTGTTGGCTTCGGACGACTTCTTCTATGGCTGTGAGTTCGTGGAATGGGTTGGCGTCTAAGACTATGTTTAGTTGGCCTATTGTTATTTCTCCTAGGCTTTGGGTTGCAGCTTTTTTGCCTGCTAGTTTCATGACGACTTCTCGGATTTTCTTTGATTTTTCAGCTAATGCTCTGATGTCATCTAGTCGGCGTAGATAGTCGCCTAACGTGCTTTTTGTGTCGCCTATTTTCTTTTCTAGGACATCAGCTATTTCTTCTGCTGAAGTATATTCTTTTATTGCTACGACCATTTTTATTGTACCTCCAAAGAGGAAATAGAGGGGAATTAGAGAGTTTTCTTCACCCTACCCCCAATCTCAAACGAATATTATGTTACTATGTGGAAGGCGGTATTGCATTTTTCATGAATGGGTTTCCTTTTGCCGTGACCAGTTTGAATTGATAGTTATCGCCTGCTACCCAGTCGAATGAACTTATAATGAATGTTTTTTGATCGTTGGCGCTAATAGAGACGGGTAAGGCGGTTGTACTGGTGCAATTAGCTGAGTGATCCACATTGTTTACCCAGACTTCTTGTATGGTTACCGCTGAAGTTCCAGTGTTCTTAACCGTCAAAGTTATGGTTGCGTCACTGAATGCTATGTTTCGGATTTCTACTTGTTCTGATCCGCCCATGAAGCTGAATGTTAGTGCTCCCATCCATGCTGCTACTGCTATGCTGACTGCAACTGTTACTGCGATAAGTATGATTGATGCTACCACGGGGCTTAGGGCTTTCTTACTTTTCAATATTTTCATTTTTTTCTATCCCTCCTTTTGGGATTCACGTTAGTGTTAGTGGAAGTGAGGAATTTAAATCTTGCGACTTAAGACACCATATTATTCATTGTAAAACAAAACTACAATAAACCAAGAACAAACAGCCAGCCTACCAACTAAAAAACCGTCAAAAAAGAAACTGTACAACAACAACGAAGCATTATGCTTAGAGGCTTATCTTGTCAAAAAACCCCAGCAAGAACTCTGCAACTTTCTCACCCAGCTCTGTTATCACATAATATTTCTTCAACGGATCTATAGGTATAGGCTTTGCCAAACCTAAGCCTGCAATCTCAATCATCCTAGCCCTGAAAGTGCCGTCGCTGAGAGTTAAACCGTTTTCACGCATAAACGTTTTAGCCTCCTTCCATTTTCCACGTTTCATGTGAAGCAAGAAAATGCAGTCTATTGCGTGGTCTTTCTCAAGCATGGCTTTGATGGCTGCCGATTTGGGGTTTGTTAAGATGCCTTTAATCTTCTCCTCTTCTCCATTCTTCATTTTACACATCAACCTTTAGTTTCTGCTTTCTGATTATAGCTTAAACCCTTTAAAAGATTTAACCTATATTGCGATTTATGACTTATTACTCCGTTTGTACAATAATGGGCAACGTTTACTTATTTTTCTTGAAACATGTCGGGCTGCGTTTTTGGAGGTTGTGTTCAGAATCTGCTTGACGGACATTTTTGTTTTTTCTGCTATTTTGGCTGCTTTGACATGGTGTTTTTGTGGGGTCTGTCTGTGTCTGGGTGCCTATACCCCCCTTATATGTAGGTTCAGCTGTTTGTTCCTTTACAGTTGGCGGCAAATGAAAGGGTGTAGCGCTAACTATGACCATTAAACTGAGCACTTTTTCCCACAATATTAAACTAAACTACACAGCCCAATAAAGATTGAGGAAGGAAAAACTATTGGCGTTCATAGATAGGCTTAAGACAGAATTCTCATTCATCAAAGGCAACTACGCCATTCTCGTCGCAAGCTGGATTCTAATAGACTTCGCCATGGAACTCCCAGCAACCTACTACTCACTCTACGTCCTCAAACTAGGGGCCACAGAAACAATTCTCGGCATGATAGGACTCTTCTCATTCCTAGCCTTAGCCTCAATGCAGTTTCCAGGCGGCTACCTAGCAGACAAATTCGGCAGAAAATGGCTCATCTCCTCCATGACCTTCGGAGTAGCACTCTGCTACATATTCTACGCAATAGCCCCATCATGGCACCTCATCCTAATCGGCGCAGTACTAATGAGCCTATTCAACTCCACATATCAGCCAGCCTTGATGGCAATGATCGCCGACTCCTTATCCCCTGAAAGAAGAGGTATGGGATTCAGCATAATCATGCTCATAACAAGTGCCTCCACCACTCCCGCCCCCATTTTCGCAGGCATACTCTACAACCAGTTCGGCTTAATTCAAGGCATGAGAATAGGCTATAGTATTGTTGTGGCTTTTTTCTTAATAGCGGCATTCCTCAGACTACTTCGACTAAAAGAAACCGTCGTAAACACTCAAAAGCCAAGTCTAAACGAACTCTTGCGAAGTTATCCAATTGCCATGAAAGAAAGTTTCAGTGTTTGGAAAAAACTTCCCAGCTCAATGTTCTACCTGTTCCTTTCAACAACAATCATAATATTCGGAATCGCCGCCGTAAACCTCTACTTTGTCGTGTACGCTGTAAAAATACTCTTCATAGATGAAGCCATCTGGCCCTACATACTAACAGCTTTACCCATCACCATGATAATTCTATCCATTCCAATCGGAAAGGCAGTGGATAAGATAAACAGAAAACTTCCAATTCTAGCAGCATACATAATCTTCGGAGCCTCGATGTGGCTTTTCGTTTACGGAGACCTGCCAAGGCTCTTTGTTTCCCTCATACTACTAGGTGTAGGACAAGTTATGATGAACTCAGCTTTCAGTGCTCTGCAAGCTGATCTGACTCCAAAGGAACAGCGTGGAAAGGTAAACGGATTCACAAACTTTGCAAACTACATACTGATGGCACTCGGCAGCATAACAGGCGGCATCCTATACGAACATGTTTCCCCTCAGCTACCCTTCCTTCTAGCAACAGTCCTAATCATTCCTTCCTTTATTCTAACGCTAATAATGGTGCATGAACCAGAAAAAAGAGAACAATAAGCATCCACAGCTAATCTGAAAAAAAGATAGCCCTTAATATCTGACGCAAACTTTCCCCCCTAATTCTTCCACTACACCTTCAATCTTTCTATTGCTTGCCGCATTCCACTGTTTACCATTTTTTGCCAACCTTCAGGGCCATCAGGGACTTTCACTTCAATAATGTAACAGTGCTTCCTGCTCATAATCCAATGTCTCCTCGATCTCAGTTTGCAAAAAATGTGCTGTATAATATATTTAATATGTATGAATCAAAACGGTTCTGATAATTTTTCGGGAGTTGTGGAAGAGTTGATTCATGCGGGAGTTTTGACGCTCTAATTTGATAAAACACTTTTGACCTTGAACTTGTCCTCCGCTATTTCCCTAGCCTTTTTTTTGTATTTCTCAGGACAAAAAACATAAAGCCTTCGTACTGGGTCATGAGATGCGGAAATCGGAGATTCTTCGTCAAGCAAAGAAGGCTCCCCATTTGCTCCTATTACAAAAATATTCTTTTCTTTCTTTCTTAACATTTGCTCAAAAGAGTCATAAAGTTTGATCTCTACACTTTGTAGATGCACAATGACGTATGCTGGGTCTATTCCAAGTTCTTTGGCTATTTTCTCTTCAGCACTTTCAATATCATTTCTATTCATTCGCGCTAGTTCTCTCCTTCGGAGTGCATGTTTAACGAATCTTTGTGTTAGAGGCACTTTGAAAGCTCGCTTCAGAAGCTTTCGGTTGCGAATGTCTTCAATTAATTCTTTGGCGATACCTGTTGACCCCTCTAAAATTCTATGCTGAATTGAAAAGTCATCAAGTTTCAGGAATCCATCAATGAATGCGTTTTGATCTTTAGAAATCTGTAATTCTTCCTTTGCGAGACAACCCTCTTCTAGGGCGGATTTTATGGCCTTGATGAACATATCATCCGCAATGATTCTAGCATGATGTTCATAGACTTGCATGTGCATGGCGTATCTCGCAAGTCGATAGCTTTCTAAAGCGTCCTTACCTTTTTCGTGTACGGCCAAATAGTCCCTTCCAACTTCTGACATTCTACCTAGTGTGCGAATTATTCGCTCAAGATCAAAAAGTCCATACGCAACACCCGTATGATACGAGTCACGTCTCAGATAATCCATCTTATCAACATCTAGATCACTAGAAATCACATCAGAACTAAGTGTATCTTCAGTAAAAATTTCTAGAACCTTGCTTCTGAGGTTACCTAATGCCCTTCCTATTTCCGTGTCAGATTCGATAATCAATTTTGTAACATCTTCATGGCTATAATCTTCACCATTTATCCAGCGCATGGGTTCATCCCATACATGGGAGAAAGGTCCTTGGCCAACATCATGTAGTAGTGCAGCGATTCTAACTACCTTTCTTTCTCTTTTACGAAAACCAAGTTGGTCACAGACCCTATCAGCTAAATGAAGTGTTCCAAGAGAATGTTCGAATCTAGTGTGGACAGCACTTGGATAGACCACATAGGTATGCGCGAGCTGTTTTATCCGTGAAAGTCTTTGCATGGCGATTGTGTTCAGAAGACGATTTTCTCTGTTGCTTAGTCCAATAAACCCATATAAAGGACATCTAACGAACTTAGATCTATATATTGAGGACAACAACATGTCCTTCCGTAATCATTTTGAAGAAATCTCTCTTTTTTATCTAGTTTTAATAAGCCCAAGAGCCGACAACAATCTTGCTCCTGATTCTATCTGTCTTTTACTCAGATTCCAATTGAACAAACGACTTGCCTCCATAGCTTCTTTATCAGTCATAGCCCTCCGAGTTTGAGCCAAAACGAAATGAACCTTCGCTGCCCATGAGAGAACACGAAAATTGTAATGTGCTATTTTACCACATTTTGTCGTAACTTCCTTGATTATTGGGCATTCTGTCGGATACTCTTCTTCAACATTTTGAGCAAGTTCTTCTCCATCCTCTGTCAACGCATAACTATACATTATTCTATCATGAATAGTTTGTCTTTTCTTTTCCACTATAAAATCGAGTCCTACTAGGGCTTGCAGATGTGCGGCAACCAAAGAACTAAAAGGACCATAAAAATCAGCTTTATATCCTGCATCCTTCTGCAATTCCACCGACACAAAATAACCTAGTTTTTGAATCGCTGTTCTGCTGTCAATACCCTCGGGTTCAGCACTTAATATAGCAACTAAAATATCGGGTATTTCCATACGCTTTCTCCTTTCTAGTTTGCTTTGTTAGATGTTAAGTATTTAATTCTTTCTAATGAGTTTCCTCGTTGGGTAGTGGAGAGAGAGTATTGTAAAAATGAAGGAGGGGGTTATTATCGCAAAACAAGACTTCTACGGAGTGCATAATAGGGAGCGATATATTATGCATATTAGCAAACTTTATTTATTCATTGTCACGTTATGGAAATAATCGAGAGGGAAAGTGTGAGTGAACGAGCCCTTTTCAAGCCAGTCAAAGCTACTCTAGGTCTTTCTGGAATTACCGCAATGAATACCGCAATGACAAATGTGTTGTTAGCAGTATTAGTTTTCAGAGGTCAAGGAAATCCAAGCTCACCAACAGATGTTTTCAAAGATGTTTCTAAGCGAATAATGCAAATGGTTCTCAAAAGAGCGGAAGACAACAAGTTCACAAAAAAGGAAATGGCTGAACTTGGGGACATAGCGAACGCTTATACAGAGGTTTTAAAGGTAATCAAATAACCTCTCTCTTTTTTCTAATTTTCGCAACACATAGAGAACAAATTATCCGTTTCGACATCAAGTAGCTTTACTTTTCTTTTCTCTTTATATGCTAAGATGAGTCTGGCACCAGAAGTCTTAGCCATATTCAACAGCTCTTTTTTCCCATTTTTACCCAAAGATCGCTTGTTAGTTTTGCATTCTACAAGAATTGATTTCCCATTTTTCAAGCACACTAAATCAATGGGTTTTGACTGAGCAGCCCGAACAACCAAAAAACCATGCTTCTGGAATAAATCTCGAACACGATACTCAAATCGTCGACCTTTCTCATAGTTAGTCATAACTATCGTAAATAGAATAGAGAGATTTTATAGAAAAGTTTTGCCTACGATTTCTTGGTTGCTTTTTGAATTAACGCCAACCATTTATTGCCTTCAAGCCCTAAGTCAATGTTCGCTATTTCTGTTGGAGTTTTTCCGTTTAAGGCTTGATGGGGTCTAATCAGGTTATAATAATTACGATAACCCTCTATTACAGTAGACGCTTTTTCTTTTAGGTTGCGTGTGACTTTCTCTCTTTCTCTAATAGTTCCATTAAGCCTTTCTACAATGTTGTTGTTAGCTTGATCTGTAAATCTTGGTTTTCGGATGTGTTTCGTTCTTGGTCCTTTAAGAGTGAAAAACTCTTTTTTGAAAGCTTTTTGATATGACCGTAGTCCATCTGTTACAACCACTTGTGGTTTCTTTTCTGCAACTTCTTTAGCTTTTCTAAATGGTTGTCTAGCGTCGGAAACCGCTCTTTCCGTAGAGATATGACTTGCAAGCCAGAAACGCGTTTCTTTGTCGAGGACAGACCATACCCATCGCCATTTTCCATGTTGCTTCAATTTAAGTTCGTCCACGTTCCACGTATCGCCGACTTGTGGTTTCAAAGTTTCAGCGTACTTGTTGATTAATCGTGTAAATCTCTGAATCCATCTATGAATCGTGGGTTGGCTTACCTTGACTCCCATAAACTGTTCTAGAGTGTCTTTGATTTTGCGTTGGCTTACGCCTTTGTAGAAAAGGTCTAGGGCTAAGGCAATTGTTTTTCCGTCGGCTTTCAATCCTTTAAACGCTAGGTCATTGACGAATCTTTTTCCACAAACCAGACACTCATATCTCTGCTTGTTTCCTGACTTGTTCTTTCTCACTCCACTTTTCTTGATTTTGACGCTATTACATTGAGGACACAAAACACTTGCTTCTAGACTTATTTCAGCCTTGATGAGTTTCCAAAGACGGGTAGCATGAATGTGCTTGCAGATTAAACCACGCCAATAAAAATCTGGGCACTCACACTCCCAAACGCCATCGACATTAACGACTTGGTAGAATTTGCCTTTCTCGGCTTGAGAAGGAACTAGGTAAGTGGATTTGTCAAGTTGTTTTATCTCGAAATCATTTGCGATCATTTCAACGCCCCTATTTTCGCGACGTTGTTTGAGTGTTAGAAGGCTTAACATTTATTACACCTAATACATTAAATGTATTGTGTGTTATTTAAACATTGTGGCGAATACACCACAAACATTAAATACATTCATTATGTATGATACTTCTAGGGGTCATTAGATGCAGAACCGAAAGAATGTGAAAAAAAGGAATATCGCCTTAAAAATCGACACCTATAAGAGACTAGAAAAGTACAAGATACAACTTATGAGCGAAAAAGAAGATTCACGATTAACATTCGATGATGTTATAAATGCTTTGCTTGACAAAGCATTGTAGAATAGTGTTTTTGTGAAGGGGAAAAAATGGGCAATCAAAAGAAAGGATATGTCAATGACTACATTAGTGGTCAGTTAGTAAAAGCAACCCCCGAAGAAGTTGAGGCGGTGCAAGTGCTAGCTAAACAGTTAGTAGAAGATTACGGTTATCCTAAAGAGTGGATACAAACTCACCCCCAATGGAGAGTTAAGGTAAGACCTTCAGATAGAAGAAAAGAGTACCCTGTCGACATTGCTGTTTTCTTGGACAGTAACAAAACAGAAAAGAATGTCTGGATTATTGTAGAATGTAAAGAAAAGAATAGAAAGGATGGTAGAAGCCAACTTCAAGATTATCTTCGTTTTAGTAGAGCACCATTAGGCGTATGGTTTAACGGAAAAGAAAAGTTGTTTCTACAGAAAATCGAGAAACAAGGAAGAATCCTTTTTGATGAGATACCTAATATACCTAGGAAAGGTCAACGTATAGAAGATATTGGGAGGTTCAGAAGAAAGGATTTAAAAGAACCTCATAATCTGAAGTCCGTTTTTAAGAGTATTAGAGATGTTCTAGCTGCAAACACCGTGGGAGCAACTCGAGATGAAGTTCTTGCCCAGCAGCTAATCAATATGATTTTCTGCAAAATATATGATGAAAGGTTCACAAGAATGGAAGATTTGGTTCGTTTTAGAGCTGGGATTGATGAAGACCCACAAAAAGTTAAAAAAAGGATCTTGGATCTGTTTAAAGTTGTCAAGAAAAAATACACGGAAGTCATAGATTTCAATGATGAAATTACACTCGATAAAAAGTCTGTGTACTACATAGTTGGAGAATTACAAAACTATTGTTTAATTGAAGCCCAAAGAGATGCGATAGCTGATGCCTTTGAGATGTTCATTGGACCAGCATTGAAAGGTGCACAAGGTCAGTTTTTTACTCCAAGAAATGTTGTTCAAATGGTGGTTGAAATACTTGATCCCTCACCCGAAGACCTCATAATAGATCCTGCTTGTGGTAGCGGAGGCTTTCTAATTGATGCCTTAAAACACGTATGGTCGAAAATAGAAAAAAGTGGAAAGGATTATGGTTGGTCAAGGCTAGAAATACAGAAAGAAACGCAAAGAGTTGCCAATGAGAACTTTAGGGGCATCGACAAAGATTATTTCTTGAGTAAAGTAACGAAAGCGTATATGGCAATCGTTGGAGATGGGAAAGAAGGCATATTCTGTGAAGATAGCCTCGAAAATGAAAAGAACTGGGATACCAAAACAAGAACAAAAATTGGGCTTGACCATTTCAACGTTCTACTGACTAACCCTCCCTTTGGAAGTAAAATCCCTGTTAAAGGAGAGGAAAAACTGGAACAGTTTGATCTAGCCCACAAATGGAAAAAGAACAAGAAAACAAATAGTTGGACAAAAACAAATAAGCTAAATAACAAAGGAAAGAAAGGGGGTATTGCACCCCAGATTTTGTTCATAGAGAGGAGCATTCAATTTCTAAAAGATGGTGGACGGATTGGGATTGTTCTACCAGATGGAATTTACGGGAATGATAAACTTGGTTACATTAGAGAGTTTTTGATGAAGCACGGAAGAATACTTGCTGTTGTTGATGTACCTGTGGAAACTTTCATGCCCAACACAAGCACAAAAACATCTATACTAATATTTCAAAAATTGAAGGACATCCCCGATAATTACTCCATATTCATGGCGGTAGCAGAAGAATGTGGACATGATCGGAGAGGCAACCCTACACAAACTGATGATATTCTGTTGGTTGCACAAGAGTATCGTAAATGGAAGAAAAGACACAATGTTGCATACTGATTCTGTAGATCTAAGCAAAATCAAAGAAGAAAGCAGATTGAATCCAAAGTATTTTCGATTTCTAAAAGAACGAAATAAGCTTGTCAAATCAAGTTCAATAAAGTTTCTCAGATTAGGTGACAAACGTGTCACCAAAATAATAACTGATGGAGAGCATCAAGCAATTAATCTATATGAACAAGACAAAATAGAAGATGGAATACGTTATTTGTATGTTCATAATGTCAAGGAAGGAATAATCGATCTTACTGATTCGCTATACATATCTCGCAAGGACCACGAAAGGTTAAAGAGAAGTCAGTTGAATAAAGGAAATGTTCTGTTAACGATTGTAGGAACAATCGGCAAATCTGCAATGGTATATGATTGTATAGATGAAGCCAACATACCCAGAAACATTTCAAAAATCGTTGTCAATGAAGAAAACATTTTACCTGAATTTTTAGTTGCTTTTTTTTTAAGTCAGTTTGGAAGGGAACAGTCGGTTTACACAAGTGGAGGCAATCTACAAGGGTTGCTATCCCTAACAAAAGTTCGTTCAATGGTCGTTCCAGTTCCAGATATTAGCATTCAACATAAAATTGGGGATGTCTACTTAGAAGCTTTGGATAAGGAAACTGAAGCAATCAAGTTAATTGGCGAAGCCAAAAATCATTTCTATGAAAAATTGGCAATAGACTTTACCCAATTTAAGAAGCGAATTTTTTTCCAGACTGACTGGGATGAATTAAATGAATCTGATTTATGGACACCGATGTATAGATTTCCCTTGTTCTTGGAAATTGAAGATGCATTAAGATCAAAATGGAAAGTGAAAAAAATAGTAGAACTATTTGATGTAACTAAAGGGCACGAAGTGGGGAGTGCCAACTACTATGATTTCTTTGTTAGAAAGGAAGGTTCTGTTCCTTTTGTTAGAACCTCAGATATGGTCAATTACGAGATTGATCAAGATCCTGACTATTTTATTCCTTACGAGATTTATGAAGAACTCAATCAAGATCTGAAAACAAGCGATATTCTTTTCACCAATGATGGAAAAATCGGAGAAGTAAGTATCTTGACCAAATCGGACAAGTGCATCATTCAAAGCCACATTAAAGCACTGCGTATAAAGAAAGATGTTTCAATAGACCCTTATTATGTATTTATTCCATTAATGATTAAAGAAATTGGAGGGTTTCAGTGCAAACGATTTACTGTAATCCAATCTACAATCCCAACAATTTCAAACAGGATAAACGATATTATAGTGCCAATAATTGATGATGAAGACATGATTCACATAGCAACATTAGTGAAGAAAGCATTTGCCTTAAAGGATCAAAAGAAAAAATTACTAAGAACAATGAAGGTAGAAATGAATCAGTTACTAGAGTACAAGCAATAGCAATTAAGAAACTCTAAGACATAATGTCCTAACTCCCGAATGTGAATCAAAAAGGTTAAAACTCCCGCTTGAATCATTTGTTTCTGGCTCCCAAGGATGTATCAGAACCATCAAAACTATGGATTATAAGTATTTGAAAGTCAGATTCTGAATATCATTTTTACGCGAACCTCTCAAAGCACCATTCCTTTTTCCACAGATTTCTCCTATCGATCGAAAAAACAGCGAATTCACAACTACACTCCAAAGTCTCTTAACTATACTTGGTTTTCAGCTTCAATTGTGCCTAAGATAATGTTTGCTTGAGCTTTCTCAGCTTGCTACTGGCTTTTTTTGTACATGTTTATGTCCGCATTCGCATTTGAAGCCTATTATGCTTCCATTGTGTCTTATTTCGTTCCATTTTCTGGATGTGCAGTGAGTGTTTTGTTTGTGGATTTTCCACAACAGTCTTGCTTCGTTGAGTGTTAGTGGAGCATAATGTTTTGCTGATGTGAAATACCAAGCAGCATAGGCTGTGAAGCAAGTCCATATGATCGTAGGCATGAGTATTTCTAACATGCTTTCCACCCTGTGTATTTATGTTCTACACGTATACGATATGTCCTATTTCAGACATATCCAGATAAGATATATCCTGTCCTACGATATAAACATTACCCCTAATTCCAAATTCGACAAAAACAACTAAAACTGCTGAAGAACATCCTTCTTCTCAATAATACAACCACAATAGTAACACTTCAACAGAAGCGGATCCCCACCTTCAACATAGAACTTAGATTTCACAGGCTCATTACTATTGCTTATACACGCCGGATTCGTACACTCGATAATGTTCTCAATGAGCTTCGGAAGCTTAACCCTCTGCTTATCCACAACCTTATAATCCCGAATAATGTTAATTGTCGCATGAGGCGCCAGCAAAGCTATCTTATGCACCTCCTGAGGATTTAACTCTCTACCCTCAATCTTCACAATATCTTTCCTCTTGAAAAGCTTACTCGGAACATTAATCGCAATAGTAATCACCTTTTTCTCCACCCTCGTTATCCCCAAAATCTTCGCCACATCCAACGCATGTCCACCCGTGATGTGATCAATAACCGTGCCATTCCTAATCTTAGAAACATACAACACCGTTTCACTCATCATAATTTCCTCCAGAAGGCTATTACCCAAACACAGATAAAAGATTTTAACCTCTACAGTTCTTAAAGCCGTTGCAGAGCCACTCTAATTTTCCGATCTGACATGACCTACTTGGCGCCAAATAGATTTCTATGTTGAAAAAATATCGGGGGTCTATCTTTTTTAGCTTGCGCGGAAAATCTACAACCATCCTCTTCTATTGTTGAACAAAGAAAATTTCAATGTCAGACATTTTTATTAGTCTTTTACACGGTGAACTCTGTGCAGTAGATTTGAACTTGGTTTCCCAAAAAGATGTGTTAGTGTTCCTTAGAAAACCCAAGCAAGGGATAACCTCGTAAAGAGTTATTTTCGATACAAATGGAGATATCTCCCGTAAACTCCATCTTTTTTTCGAAATTTCCGAGTCACATATGGTTGTACTAGGGCTCGCGCCATCTAGCTTTCACCGCTGTCAAAGCTGCGAAGAATACTGCAGCAATTATCAAGACTGCCCAATGGATAACAATCGTTTCGAATGGCAGAGTAAGGGAACCAGTATACACTCTGATCAGACTGACCGCATTTGACGTGGGAAAAACCGTAGAAATCCAGCTGAAAGTTCCTAGTATTTCCTCTGGGTAATAGACTGGTGGTATGAAACTCAGTAGTAGACCTAACACATTGGCGATATTACCAAGGACATAAGGCGGTGCTTTCTGAAGGTAGGTGGAGATTAGGAAGCCAATACTACTCATAGTTGCCCAACAAAGAACCAAAACTGCTGTTGCCCAAAACAAGGATGGCAGAGTCAACGCGCCTATCCACAGGGATATCGCTCCAAAGAAAATGAGGCCTGGTGTGGCGACTATCAACGGGGCTAGAGCAACTCCAAACGCATAACTTAGAGGGTGAACAGGCATTGCAACCATCATTTCCCTCATCTTGAGGAATCTATCATAAGCAACATCTTGAATCGCTGTGGTCAGTCCTATGAAGCTGACCGTAGAAATCATTGCGCCCACTAGTCCATGCCTGATGTCCGCTCCATATACTAGGATAAAGAATAATGGCAGTGAGCTTACTAACCCTAGTAGAAGCAATATTAAAGGTTGCCTTTTGAGATCTGGTATTGATTTCATGGAAGCGATGACTAAAATGTCTTTGATTCGTTTCAATTTTAGTCCCCCTCGCCTCCCACGAGTTTCACAAATGCGTCTTCCAGAGTTACAGGTGCAATCTCAGCTCTCATCCCTCTCTTGAGGGCTTTTGCGACGAGTTCTAAAGCTTCATCTTCATCTTTATGATAAATCAGGAATTTGTTGCCGAGCTTCACCGTATTACCATCATTTTCATTGATACCTAAGTCATTCAAACTGCCTTCTACTGCAACCCTGAACCTATCTTTTGATAGGTGTTTAATTCGCTCTGGTGTTCCTTCAGCAATTATCATGCCCTTGTGCATTACTGCAACCTTGTCTGAAACCATTTCAGCTTCCTCCATAATGTGTGTTGTCAGAAGAATAGTCTTGCCTCGTTTCACCAATCCTCTTAGGATAGACCAAACTTTTCTTCTTGCCACAGCGTCCAACCCGCTTGTAGGTTCGTCGAGCATTAGAACATCGGCGTCTGATGCCAATGCTGAAG
>Ga0315549_1001644_pt1 | contig 22785 bp, 20 predicted proteins | sample SalMarSW160200MG_FD_203101 | JGI IMG/M metagenome (GOLD analysis project Ga0315549, IMG submission 203101) | Salt marsh sediment microbial communities from the Plum Island Ecosystem LTER, Massachusetts, United States - Salt Marsh Sediment SW1601-200 ... | reverse complement strand
GGAAATTACCAATATCTGTTATTTACCTAATATGCATATGGTCATCCCTTGTGATTCAATTGAGACAGAAAAAGCGACCGAATTTATTGCTTTTATTGAGGGACCCGCGGTGGTTAGGTACGCCAGGGAAGCAACTCCCCTGGTGAGCACCGAGGATACTCCTTATGAGTTTAGTTTAGCGAATATAATAAGATACAGGGGCGAGAAAAAAAACTTCATCGAGGCATTTGAGGTAAAACTTTCCCCTGATTATGAATCAGAAAATGAAGACTTAACTATCATTGCCTGTGGACCTATGGTGCCAGAGGCAATGAGGGCAGCTTATATTTTGAAAGAAGAATATGGAATTGAGGCAAGAATATTAAATGTACATACGGTTAAACCAATCGATAAGAAGGCAATTGTAAAAGCAGCGGAAGAAACAGGTATCATAATAACGGCCGAGGAACACCAGGTTGGCGGGTTTGGGAATATTGTTGCCGGAGTGATAGGACAGGGTAAGAAATACGATGCGCCATTGTTAATGGATATGGTAGGAGTGGAGGATAAGTTCGGTGAATCCGGAGCACCCTGGGAGTTAATGAAAATATTTGGATTAACAGCCGAGCATATTACAAAAAGAGCTAAAAAACTATACGATCTAAAAAATGGAGAATAGAGTGTATCCGAAAAACTTACAGTATACCGAGACCCACGAGTGGGTAGGAGTCGATAAGGACATGGCTACTGTCGGCATTACAAATTTTGCCACCAAACAGTTGACCGACCTGGTCTATGTAGAGCTTCCCTCTATGGGAGCAAAAGTTGCCAAGGGTTCCTCTTTCGGAGTTGTAGAATCGGTTAAGGCTGTCTCTGATTTGCACTCACCGGTAAGTGGAAAGGTAGTCAAGGTAAATGAAAAATTATCTAAAGAGCCAGAGATAATAACTCAAGATCCGTACGGCAAAGGGTGGATGATTAAGGTAAAGATAGAGGATGAAACTGAACTAGATACTTTGATGGATTCAGAAGAGTATGAGGAGCTAGTGAGGAAGGAAAAAAAATGATTCCCTATATTCCCAATACTGAAGAAGACCAAAAGGAGATGCTGAAAGAGATAGGAGCTAAATCCATAGAGGATCTATTTGATAGCATCCCTCAAAATTTACGATTAAAAACTGACCTCAATCTTCCTTCATTGCTCTCAGAGATGGAATTAGTGAATGAGCTTAAGGGTCTATCCGGTAAAAACTCTAATTTAGATGAATATGTCTCTTTTTTAGGAGCGGGAAGTTATGATCATTTTGTCCCGGCCCTGGTTGATCATCTCTCCGGTAGGTCTGAATTCTATACCTCTTACACCCCTTATCAGGCAGAAGCCAGCCAGGGAATGCTGCAGGCCACTTATGAATATCAAAGCCTTATCTGCGAGCTTTTTCAAATGGACGTGTGCAACGCCTCCCTTTATGAGGGGGCAACAGCCCTGGTTGAGGCGGCTGTCCTGGCTCATAACGTTAATCATCGCAAGAAAGTTTTGGTAGCTAAGACTCTTCACCCGGAATATCGTCAGGTTCTCACCACCTATATAGAGAAAACCTTAGGTTTGTCTATAATAGAGATAGATTACGAGAACGGGGTAACTGATCTTACTAAACTGGAAGAAAAGATAAGTAAAGATACGAGCTGCGTCATTGTCCAGAATCCTAACTTTTTTGGTTGTTTAGAGAAAGTTAATGAGATAGAAAAAATTACTCACCAGGTTGGTTCTTTATATATTGTCTCGGTGGACCCCATATCCTTAGGACTGCTTATCCCACCGGGAGAGTACAATGCAGATATAGCCGTGGCAGAAGGGCAAGCCCTGGGAGGTAAACTTAACTTTGGAGGACCTTATTTAGGAATATTTACCTCCAAGAAGGAATTCTTAAGAAAGATTCCGGGTAGAATAGCAGGAGAGACTACTGATAAGAAGGGAAGAAGAGGATTCGTCCTAACCGTACAAACGAGAGAGCAGCATATACGTAGAGAAAAAGCAACCTCCAATATCTGTACCAACCAGGCTTTGAATGCCTTAAGAGCTGCCATATACCTATCTACCCTGGGAGAGGAAGGACTGGCTAAGCTAGCTCACCTGTGTCTGCAAAAATCACATTATGCCGCTAAGAGAATTTACCAGATTCCTGGATTTGAGCCCACCTTTAGGAGTCCCTTCTTCAAAGAATTCGCCGTCCGATGTCCCATCTCACCTCATAAGATAAATAAATTACTCTGGGATAATAAGATCCTGGGGGGATTTGAGCTGGGGAGATTTTTCCCAAAATTGGAGAATTCTTTATTATTTTCGGTAACTGAAAAGCGAACCAAAGAAGAAATTGATAAACTCACCTTGCTTTTGGAGGATATGGCATGAGAGAGCCTTTAATATTTGAGAAAAGCAGGGGAGGAAGAAGAGGATGTTCACTTCCTGAGTGTGACGTAGACAAGGAGAATCTAGAAAAGTTAATTCCTAGAAAATATCTGCGCCAGGGCACTTTAGGCTTGCCCCAGGTAAGCGAGCCAGATGTAGTTCGTCATTTTACGCGGCTCTCTCAGCAAAATATGGGGGTAGACACAAACTTTTATCCCCTGGGATCTTGCACTATGAAGTACAACCCCAAGATAAACGAGGATATAGCCAATCTACCCGGCTTTGCCAGGATTCATCCCTATCAGCCCGAGGTTAGTGTCCAGGGAACCCTGCAGCTCCTTTACGATATGGAAAAGCTTTTATGTGAGATATCCGGAATGGATAGAGTATCACTGCAGCCAGCCGCTGGAGCTCATGGCGAGCTTACCAGTTTAATGATGATAAAGGCTTACTATGAGGATAAAAAAGAGGAAAGGGATACTGTACTTATACCAGACTCTGCCCATGGGACCAATCCTGCCAGCTCTCATCTCTGTGGATTTCGAACAGTAGAGGTAAAATCGAATAAAGACGGAGAAATAGATTTAGATGACCTGAAAAACAAGATGAGCGAAAGAGTGGCTGTTTTAATGCTCACCATTCCTAACACTTTAGGTCTATTTGAGAGGAATATCCTCGAGGTTAGCAGGATTATCCATGATAGGGGAGGCTTTCTTTACTTGGACGGTGCCAATCTAAATGCCCTCTTAGGAATAGTTAAACCCTCTGATTTGGGGATAGATATAATGCACTTTAATCTCCACAAGACTTTTTCCACCCCTCATGGAGGAGGAGGCCCCGGTTCAGGACCGGTAGGAGTCAAAGGAAAGCTCGCTGCTTATTTACCTGTACCTACGGTAGAAAAAGATAAGAAGGGTTATTATCTTGACTATGATAGAGCCAGATCTATAGGAAAGGTGAGATCTTTCTATGGGAATGTCGAGGTAATCATAAAAGCATACTGTTATCTAAGATCTTTGGGGAAAGAAGGATTAAAGAAGATAAGCCATAATGCTGTCTTAAATGCCAATTACCTCATGAAAAGACTAAAGAAGTATTTTTATCTTCCTTATGATCGATATTGTATGCACGAGTTTGTTCTCTCGGCAGAAGATCAAAAGATGAAGGATGTAAGAACCCTGGACATTGCTAAACGCCTTTTGGACTTCGGCTTTCATCCTCCTACTATATATTTCCCTTTAATTGTGAAAGAAGCCTTAATGATTGAGCCTACCGAGACCGAGTCCAAGGAAACCCTGGATGAGTTTGTATCTTCTATGATTCAAATTAAAAAAGAGATAGAAGAGGATCCTTCTGTAGTTAAAGAAGCTCCCCATAATTTGTCCATTGGTCGGCTGGATGAGGTAAAGGCAGCCAAAGAGTTAAAACTGAGATGGGAAGAAAAAAAGAGTGGCGATTGATTGATTCTGGCTATCTAGATGCCTATACCAATATGGCCATAGACGAGGCTATATTCGCCATGAGAGAGAAACTGGGCCTTCCTGCTACCCTTCGATTCTATGCCTGGAAACCAGCGGCTATCTCCATCGGCTACTTTCAGAAAATAGAAGATCCTTCCTTAGAAAGATATAAAAGGCAAAAACTCACCATTGTGAGGCGCCTTACTGGAGGAGGCGCCATATTACATAGACGCGAGATAACTTATTCCTTAGCTTGCTCTACCCATGAATTTCCTACCTTCAGGGATATTATAAAAATGCAAAAGCTAACTCATGAGGCTATAATCCTCGGTCTACAAAATCTGGGGGTCCATGCTGAGTTAGAAAGAAAAGAGATCAGAAGACCTGATCCCTATTTTTGTTTTGTTATTCCCTCAAAGTACGACGTGGTGGAAGACGGAAGAAAAATTGTAGGAAGCGCTCAAAGAAGGAAAAACAAAGCCTTTTTTCAACACGGATCGATTCTGATGGATGATAAGATCTCTTTTGAAGGTGCAGAAAAGAGGTATAAAGAAAAGATTATAGATAGTCTCATTTGGGGATTTGAAAAAAGATTAGGGATAAAGTTAGTGCCTGGTCAATTAACTAAAGAAGAAATGAAATTATGCCAGGAGTTAAAGAAGACCAAATACAGCACCCGAAACTGGAACTACCGAAGATAAGTGTGGTTATCTTCATTTAGACTCACGTTTCCAATCTTTTTGAACTGAAAGTCGGGGAAGGTATGGAATTTACTGAGACAATAGAAAAGCTGGAAACAAAGCTGCGTAAAATTGCTGGCGATGTTACGGGCAATAAGGCGGACCAAGATGATTTATTGCAAGAAGGGTGGCTTTATCTATGGAAAAACAGAGAAAAACTCAAGAATAAGACGATATCTTATGTTTTGACGGGCTGTTATTTTCGGTTCATTGATTATCTCAAGCAAGGCAGTAGTATTGACAGTAAGGTAAGGAAGAATGTTACTGTAATCAGTTTATATTACATCAGTGATGAAGGACAGGCACCACTTGTATCCAGTATTCCCTCGGGAGTAGAGGATGTAAAGGATGTCCTGATAGCTAAGGATTTGGAAGAGCAGGTCCGAAAACGACTGAACAGAAGACTAAAAGAGACCTATGACATGCTCTTGGAAGAGCATACTCTCGGCGAAATTGCCAAAAGACTCAACTTAACTCACGAAGCTGTAAGACTGCGGGTAAAAAAGATAAGAAGAATAGCCAGAGATTATTTAGTGAAAAACTTGGATTTTCAAGAACTTTTTTCGTTTTAGATCTGTAGACCTAAGTCCAAAGACCCTGTAAGAGTTTTAAGCTTCGAAAGGTAGGTCTATTTCTGTCTTTTCACTTTAAGACACAACTCTGGTTATTATAGATACTCATGCCTTTACAGGCGTGGCGCTTTGCAATTCAAGCTCCGCTTGTCCTGTAATTCTTGCAGGAAACTGCTCTCATCTCCACCTTTACAGATGGGGATTTCCCGCTAAATTAAAGGTGTAGATGACGTCAGTAAAATAACTTATCTGGTCTTAATCTACCTAGAGGACGCAACTGACCCAGAAGGGGCTTTTTCGGTTCAGGGGTTGTGCAGGAAGAGATTTTCTGGTGCGGTACTCAGTTCCGTGGCAGTACGCGAAAAAGTGGCTCCTTCTGAGAGCCCCTTTAGATGGCAAGAGGATCTTTATCTATCATAAGATGACGCTCATCGCCTCTCATGAAAGATGTTACACGAAATACGCTAAGATCATAGATGAAAATCATACCCAAGGACTTACGAGATCGAGAAGGATAAAAGAGGAAAAAGGAGAGTTTACGTTTCAGCTTCTTCCCCCCGGTCCTGGAGTAGGCATAAAGAGAATGTCTCCCTTAGTTGAGGAAAGACCTCTTGAGGTGTATGAGAGAATCGCAGGTGCCGATTAAAGATGAACGGATATGCTTTCTTGGAAGAGTTTCAAGAATTTACTAATATCAATACCTATATAGAGATTCATTTTATTCTTCCTATATTATTTGATCCTTGAAGATAAAGGGCCCATAGCTTCGTATTAGCAGTTGATCTTGGAAATTGCTGTCCACATGGTGCCTGGTTCTGATAAGACTTCAAAGCAAGGATGTCTTGTACCTCCTAAAGGAACCTTTTTCAGATTACCTCTCCTAAAAGACCGCTACCGTGGCTTGAAGCCAAAGAGCGGTGTAACTTGGTAGATTGTCGTCAGTTTTCAGATTACCAGATGTGGATCAAAAATCAATTAAACAGAGAGTGATAGCTACTTTAAAGACACAGATCTTTAACTAAATCCAATTATAGAAGGAAAAGAGTATGTCCATAAAAATTGGTTGCGGAGCATGGTGTTTTACGAGAACTTATAAACCGCCTTTTGAAAAAGCTATTGAAACAGCGGGAAACTTAAAATTTGATGGAATTGAACTCGTATGTTTTTCAGAAAGTGACATGGATGAATATTATACCCCCGGAAAAATTAGAGAATTAGTTAAATTATACAGAGCTTATGATCTTTCATTATCACAATTTACGATATGGGCATCCATGGTAGAAGGCTTGGTAAGCTTCGATAAACAAGAAAAACAGAAAAGTTTAATAGTTTTGGAAAAAGCATGTAAGATTGCTCGAAATCTTGGTGCCAAGATTATTAGTACGGTTTCTCACTGGCCGAAGGGTTTGAAAGCCCCTATTTCATATCCTCCACGTTACATTTATACTTGGGTACCTGGTATTGATCAATTCAGCCCAAAATTGCGATTTGATCTCCCTAAAGATTTCTTATGGGAGGAAATATGGGAAAATTATATGGATTCTATGAGAACGTGCGCTAATATCGCTAAAGAGAATGATCTATTCTTTGCATTAGAAAGCCATCCACTTGTTATTATAAGCAGTACAGATGCATATCTTAGGCTTTTTGACAAAGTTGCTTCTCCTGCTTTAGGTGCAAATCTTGACACAGGTTGCCCACTTGCGCTACGAGAGTATCTTCCGATTACAATTCATAAGTTAAGGGGCAAATTATTGCATGTCCATGCTAGGGATGGAGATGGGTTGTTGTGCTATCACCTCCCCCCAGGATTAGGGATAATTGATTGGGATAGTGTAATGGAGGCATTAAATGAAGTGGGATATGATGGATTTCTTTCAATCGAATTAACTAACTATGAGGAGCCGGAGAAGTATGCTAAATTTGCGAAAGAGTATTTGGAGCACATTTTGGAGAAGTACGAGTGATAGGTGAGATACAGGAAGGTCTTCAGTAAACCTCGCCTAGGGACCAGAGGCGACCTAAATATCTGTGTGCCCTAGGCTGCCGCGCAGTATTGGATAGATGCTTAGATTCTATCATCCTTGACGAAAGATGCCTCCACACTCAGGGGAAGAGACTTTTAAAGAGGTGGCCCATTGAAGCTCCTCATGGAGAAAAAGTACTTTCGGCCAACATTTTTTGGAAAAATTATGCAAGGGCATTATCTACCTGTAAAAGGAGGTTAACCACGCTTTACAAATTGTCAAAGACCTAAAGGGTATAGCTATTACATAAATATCTGTTACCTAACTGCGTATATCATACGAGGAGGAAAAGATATGAATAGAGAAGAATATGACCAAGTAATACAGGATCTACGAAATTACTTTTATGCAGGGGGAATGGAGGCGGACTTTGTAAACAGAATGGTAGCATTAAGAGGAGAGAACGACATTCTGTGGATCCATGATGGATACAAAGAAAGGCCGGTAATCGATGCTACCTCTGGTTGTCACGGCCCTATATCTATTGGTCATTCTAACCCGTATTTTATCGACAAGCTTCATAAACAAGCGAAGAAGCTGGTTCACAGTTTGTTCGTATCCGATATAGCAATAGAATTTTCGAAAGAGGTGGCATCTATAGCTCCAGAAGGACTTAATAGAAGTTTCCTTTTAACGAGTTGTTCCCATGCTAATGAAGCTGCGATGCGTCTGTGTTGGGAAGCTACTGGAAGATGGAGCATGATTGCAGTGAAGGAAGCCTATCACGGAATGGAGCTAAATGTCGCAGGTCTAACAAGTCGAGTGAGTTTTCGGAAGACTAGTTACCCTGTTTCACCTGAGACAACTATCCTTATGGCTAATTGTTATTGCTATAGATGTCCATTTGGTTTGGAGTATCCTAGTTGTAACTATCAATGTGCGTATGCGTTAGAAGATGCCATACAATACAGCCCCTATCCTCCTTCTGCCTTGATCATTGAACCTGTCCAACAAGCTTATTTTTTTTTCCCTCCTTCAAACGAGTACTTTCAGATTTTAGGTGAAATATGTAAAAAGCATGATATGTATTTAATTGTTGATGAAGCTCAATTTGGTGGAGTGGGTAGACTTGGAGGAGAATGGTTTGCCACTCAGCTCTTTGATATTCCAACAGACATATTAACTACAGGAAAGGGAATTGGAAATGGAGTACCTATTGGAGTCGTTATAGCCAAAGACGAAATTTTAAATAGAGCAGGGACAGGTATTTGTGGAAGGTCAAAAAATCGCAAACTTATATTCTGGGCCACTCATCTATACGACCCTTTGATTGCGGCGGCTGGCGTAGCTGTAATAAAATATATAAAAGAGAAAAATCTATTGGGCAGAACTCAAAAAATAGGGAAATATATAATCGATCAACTCCGGCAAATTCAAAAAGAGAGTAAAATAATAGGGCGAGTGGATGGACGTGGTTTTTACATCGGCATAGAACTAGTGAAAGATAAAGAAACTAAAGAACCTTTTCTAGAAGCTGTTGACGAATTTTTGTGTTTTGCACTGAAGAGGGGGGTACTCTTTTCGGCGGGGAAAAGAACCAACATCGTAGGGATTAGACCTCCACTTACAATTGAGAGAAAAAATGTAGATAAAATAATTAACTTAGTGGCGGATGGCGTCAAGGAGATAGAAAAAACAATGATAAAGTAGAAAAGAAAAATAACGGAGACTTGCTCGAATTTTTAGAGGAACAGAAACTAGCACTCTGTAACATTATTTAGTCTAAGTGCTGTGACATGGTTCAATTTTCTCTGAAGTGTAATCGTTCTTTGTTATAATTACTTCACGTTTTTCCTTGACAGTAGGAGATTCATCTTGTATGGAATAATCCATATGAGGTCAGGAAGATGGGCGACCTATATCAGTTGAGAAAAAATTGCTGTGCCCTGTGAGCTTATTAAAAAAGACAGAATCGAGCCTGTAGTCAGAAGCTGCAGGGTAAGCAAGCCTTCTGTTTACATGTAGCTGGAAAAGATCCCGGGAAGCTCCAAGGGGAGCACTTGAGCCTCGTAAAAGAAGCCCTAAGTTTAAACGGAATCCAGAGAACAAAGAAATAGAAGAACTAAGAGAAAGAATTTATAAACTAGAAGTCTTCTTGAAGAAAAAGGATAAAGAACTAAAGAGGCTAAGGGAAAGATTAGACCGAAAGAAAGAAGATTTTAAACCTGGAAAGTGTCCCTATTGTGGGTTTGAAAAGGTATACAAAAATAGCACCTACAAAAGAAAGCCAAGGGGTTTCTTTGATAAGTTAAAGAAGGGTGAACAAAAAGAGGAAGTTGTGCAAGACTTCTTATGCCTCTGGTGTGGTAAGAGCTTTAATATAGAAAAAAGGAGCTTCTTTCACGCTCACGTAAAAGATGAGCTAAGAAGTACCGTAGGAGTATTTCGAGTTGATGGAAAGACATCCTTAAGGGTCTTACAGGACTGTATTCAGAAGGTCTTGTGTGTAGATGTGTCCTTAGGATTCGTCTATGATGAGCTGAGGAGGGTAGCTCAAATAGTAGAAAGGATTAACTTATTCGATTATCGTTCTGGATTACCTCTATTCTTCGGTTGTTTACTTTTTCTTCGTCTCACGGAGTGTTAGTTAGGAAGTGATGGAGTGAATCGTAGTTACCCTTTATCCTATACTCATCTATGGTTTGGATGTTGGTCCTCTTCAGCGGAAGCTGAAGACCGAAGGGGTAAACCTTGAAGTTCTCAAACTGGGGCTTGATGAAAAGATCCTTAAATTCTCCCAAAAACTTCTCTAGAGATAGTGGACTGGTAGAGATAACATTCAGCATTTTGACCTCCCTTATAATACTCGAATATTTAAATTCTCGTATTGTAAGGGATTAGAACTATTTTATCAAAGATCCTTTACTAAAACCTTATACAGCCTTAACGTTCTAATCCTTTACTAATAAGGCTTTGAACTCAATTTGGGACTAATTTTTGCCAAAGTGTTGAAAGGTTGCTTTTTCTTGGTAGGAGCTTTTACAGAGAAGAATAAACCATTTCCAAGAGTGTAGCTATGAAAATAGGATTTTTCTCGTTTGGTTTTATGGGAACCTCTTTAGAGGAAGGGTTGAGGGAAATCTCAAATATTGGTTATGAGGCAGTGGAAATTTCCACTTGGAAAAAAGCCTGGGCCGAGAAGTTGCTAAGGCGAATGGATACTGAGCATTATAAAGTAGTAGTTCCTACCTGGAGAAGGGGTCATGCTTATCCTGATGATCTTTCTTCTCAGGAAAGACAAAAGATTAAAGAGACATGTGATTCCTTGGATTTGAGAATATCTGCGTTATCTGCTCATCTGAACTGTTTTCTTCCCTCAGAAATTTTTTCCAAAGGAAAGGAGAAAAAAAGAATACTGGAATATGTAGGGAGGTGTTTTGAACTTGCCTCTCAATGGGGTGTTAAGGTAGTTACTACGTGCTCTGGGCAAGCTCCTAAGGGTATGAGTAGCCAAGAGGCCTTGGATAGATTGTACGATGTGGTTAAGGCTGACCTAGAGTACGCGAGGAAATACAAGATTAAGATAGGATGGGAAGCGCACTTAGGAGAGTTAATTAGCACTCCCAATGATCTTCAGGGCCTAGTGGAAAAAGTAGATGATCCTCTTCTTGGAATAAATCTCGATTGTTCCCACTTCATGTATGGGGGGTTCGATGCCTTGGAGGCAACGGACAGTCTAGCAAAATATGTTGTTCATACTCACCTAAAAGGAGTAAAAGTAAAAGGAAAAGTTCGTGTTGTGCCTGGAGGAGATGAGGATTTTCCCACGGAAGCTTGGATTAAAAAACTACAGGATAGTGGATATGATGGGACAATTAGCGTTGAGCTTATGCCTGAGGTTAACACTCTTTCTCAAAAGGCAAAAAAGGCATTTTCTTATGTTAACCAGATCATTCATAAGAAATGACCGTTGGATACCCGCCAGTTCTACTGGCGAGAGGAAAATAGTAAATTCGCCGGAGGCGAATTTGAGGGTTTCCCTACTAATAGTTCTTTGCTAAATTCAGGATATGAGTTCAGTTAAAAGAGCAAAACACGCTGTGTATGATACCAAATACCACCTGGTCTGGATCCCAAAGTACAGAAAGAAAATATTCAACAGGGAGATAGCAGAGTACATTAAAGGGGTGTTTCAGGAGATAGCGGAAGGGTTTGAGAGGGATACCATGGAAGTGATGAGAGATCATGTGCATGTCTTTCTTTGTACTCCATCCAGGTATTCTCCAGCCCGAATTATTCAGATCATGAAGAGTATATCAGCCAAGCAGGTTCGTAGAAGATTTTCCTATCTGCAGGGTGTTCTCTGAAAAAGGGAGTTTTGGAGTGATGGATACTTTGTTCGAACAGTGGGAGACAAAGTAACGGCAGAAGTAATCCAAAGGTATATTCAGTATCAGCACAGAGCAGAATAGCTAGAGCTTGATCTCTGATCTAATGCCCCATAGCTCTGCGGTGGAGATATTTACTCATCGTGCAACTGTACCAGGCTGGCAAGCGACGATTGTTTTTTGTCAGTGGGGCAAAGACAGTATATGCTCAGATCGGAAAGTTTGTACTAAAAGATTGAGCCAGTGAGAATTATGAAATGGCAGTTGTAAGAGTCAAAGATGATTCAATTATGACTTTGGAGGCATCTAACACTGCCCCGGGACATACCCATGGAAGAACCATCATCATAGGGACACAAGGTGAAATCGAAATTTCTGGAATTACTCTCTCCATTTGGACTAAAAAGGGCGTATAGTAACCGACACCTTATTGAAAAGGGAGCTCCACCTTTACTGTATGCTAGATCCTTTGCCGAGATATCTGTGCCTATCCTTCCCTATGCTGAAGGCTATAAACCAATGGTAAATGAATTTATCAGGTGTTTGCTTAAGGATAAAAATCCAGATTTCAGCGGGGAGGACTGCAGAGCAAATCTTGAAATTTGCTTGGCTGCACATGAATCGGGAAGAACTGGAGAAGGTGCAAGTCCACCTTTAAAAACTGAGGTAGATGTGCCTTGTATCTTGGTAAAGCTATAGATTTGACAATAAAAGCAGGGCGTATAAAAATAAAAAAGGAGGAAGAAATGAAAGTGGGGCTGTATACTACATCTTATAATGGTCTTTTTTTTAAAGGTGGTCCAGTACCACTTAAGGAGTGTATCTATAAGGCTGCTGAGTTTGGTTTTGATGGCATTGAGTTTGAAGGTAAAAGGCCTCATGCGTCTCCTTTAGATTTAGACAAGGATGATCGAAAAGAGCTAAAAGATTTAGTTCAATCAAAAGGCCTTGAGATAGCAGCGGTATCTGCCTACAATAACTTTGCCAGTCCTGTTATGATCCAACGGGAAAATGAGCTTCTTATGCTCAGGGAAGTTATAAAACTTGCCAGTGATTTAGGTACTAGGATCGTAAGGATCTTCGCTGCCTGGAGAGGATGGACATTAAGGGAAGGACATGGAACCTATGATATGGTATTTAAATATGAGCATCCGGATGTTACCCGTCTACAGAAATGGAATTGGTGCAAAGAGTGTATTAAAGAGTCTGCAAAGTATGCCGAAGACTTGGGCGTTACTCTCGCCCTTCAAAACCATCCCCCTTTAATTGAGAGCTATCAGGACGCGTTAGATATGGTAAATGAGGTAGGATCAGATTATGTTAAGTGTTGTATGGATCCACCTTTGTTTAAATCCCAGGAAGATGAATATGTAGCTCAGGCTATTTTGGCTACAGGGAATCTTCAAGTTCACTGCCACTTCGGTGGTGAGTATGAGAAAAACTCTGAGGGTAAGGTTGTACAAAGACCTATTCCTTCAGTTATTAGTGGAATGGAGAGTACGCCTCTTGCTAACTACCCGGCGGCTATTAAAGCTCTCAAGGAGGTCGGTTATGAGGGTTACCTCTCTTTTGAGCTTTGCCATCCCTTCATGCCAAAAAATCATGAATTTGGCTCTGTTGCCGATGTGGATGAGGTAGTTAAGTGTGCTCTAGCATATATGAGGAACCTTACCCAAGAGTAAGTTTCGTGGTTTCTTATCATCTTTAAGCACCTGATGCTCTCGTCTTTTTAGAAGGAGACCTAACAGGACCTATTTGAAAGAGCAAAGCCTTTATATTCTGCTAAAAATATTGTCAAGACTCGGAAAAATTGATAAAATTGAATCTTGGTAAGATTTTTCTTAATAAAAGGCTAAAGACTGGAAATAAAAGGTCAGGAGGGAGGTGAAAAGGTAAATGGGCCGCTTCAGCTTGGGAATGGAAGTTACTTAAGGAGAAGTGTAGCATAATTAATATTTCTCTTTGGAAACTTCCACAGAAAATTAAACCATGTGAATTTACACAAGGAGGAAAGTAAATGAGACAGAGAATAGCTAGATTATGTTGGCTGACGGCTTTATGTGTAGGAGTAGGGGTTCTGGTTGGCTTAAGTCCAAGCTTCGCGGGCGACAGGCAAACTACGATAAAAGCATGGGTGGAAACCGGAACTTTTGACCAGTATTATCCTGAAATGATGGAGACCTTTGAAAAAAAGAATCCGGATATAAAAGTCGATTGGTTTGTGTTTCCCTGGGTTGGACATATAGAGAGATATTCAACTGCAATTGCCACGGGAACGCTACCTGATACTGGAGCAACCTATGTAGGTTTGTTCGCTACTTGGCTATATCCGAGGAATATATTGCTGCCTCTGGATGATTTTATGGGAGAGGGAGGCGTCACAAAGGACAACATCCCTGCAATAGAGGACCTCGATTACCTTTATAAAGGTAATGTATATGCCATACCTTTTGTTTACGGTATATATATATATGCTCAGAATGTAGATATGTTTAAAAGGGCTGGTGTTCCCCTAATGCCACAAGATCATCCTTTAAGCTATGAGGAATACGTAGAGATATCTGAAAAACTGACCAAAGACTTTAATGGAGACGGTGTACCGGACCAGTATGCCTCGGCCTATCCAGGAACTCCTGCTCCTGGTACAGGTGATGACGTATTTCCCATTTTTCGGACAGCTGGAGTTGAGGTGATAGAGGATAATGAATTTGGTCTTAATAACCCTACAGGACTCAAAGCTCTTAAATGGCTGATAAATTATGGGAAGAAATACTCTCCACTTGGAACTGCTGGTATGGACCGCCCGGAGGTGAAAGCTCTTTTTAATGAGGGGATTGTAGCTGTAGAACGCACCGCTTATCCGTCCAGATTTTTTACTGAATGGCCTGAAAGCTATCCTGATCTAAACGTTGAGCCGGCTATGCCTCCACGATGGAATAAGGCTGAGGGTACAGGTTACGGGTGTGCAGATGCCTATGGGATATTCAAATCTTCCAAAAATCCCGAATTAACCTGGAGATTTCTTCAGTATTTCTTCTCTAAAGAGAATGAGATCTTTGCCACATCTAAAACAGGACGGGTTTCTTGTAGAAGAGATGTGGGGGGCAAGTACATTCCGATGGAAACAGATTTTGCTAAACGAGTAATGGAAGTAACCGAACGACAAGCTCCTTTTGCCAAAGGTGAAGAGCGCCATCCTGCTTATGCGGAGGCATATGAGATTGCATTGAGCGAGATCCAGGCTGCTCGCCTGGGAATAAAGTCTCCAGAGAAAGCTCTATCAGAGGCCGAGAAAAAGGTTAACGAAGTTCTAAAAAAATACGAAGGTTTCTAATGGCGATTGGCTAGGTAAAGTTGAATTACCTTTGGAGTGAAGGAGATCCTTTGCTCCAAAGGTATAACTTGGTAGCTTGCTCTCAGCTTGTCTTTTACTTAAAAGGTCCCTAAAGTTTTTTGAAAATCTGCCAAGAGGGAGCGGAAGTTAGTGGATAAGGTTTGACATTTTATCCTCCCTTACAATATAGAAAAAAACAAAAGTATTGTAAGGGAGGATAAGTAATTATCAAAGAACCTCTGGATATATAGCGTTCAAATGCCTACTTGGAGCTAATTTGAGCTCAGTTTTTATCTAAAAAATGCCAAATAAAAGTATAGGATAAAGATTCAAAGGGGACTCATTGTGCCGAAGCAAGTGACAACACCACGGAAATGGAAAAGGAACGTGAGCAGATATCTATTTATTCTGCCTAAACTAGCAGTGTTTATCCTCATCTACGCTTTTCCTCTGGGGACGGCCGTATTCCTAAGTTTCACAAGATGGAATGTATTCGAAGAGCCGATTTTTATAGGACTCGAAAACTACATCAATATGTGGCAAGATTTTATTTTTCTGAAATCTTTTCAAGTCACATTGATCTATACAGTTATGCGCGTTCCGCTTACTATACTTTCTTCCCTTATTTTAGCTATACTGGTTAACATGAAGATTAAGGGGAGGAATGTGTTTCGTGTAGCTTACTTTATTCCAGCGGTTTCTGCCGTAGCGATTAGCGCAATTATATGGAAAATACTTTTTTTCCATCCACAACTGGGGATTCTAAACATTATTCTCCAGGGTATGCATTTGCAACCCCAGGATTGGTTGGGAAGTCCAAAGTTAGCCCTCTTTTCTATTATTATTTTCGGAGTATGGTGGGATACGGGCTTCTATATGGTAATTATTCTAGGAGGTCTACAAGGTATACCTTCCACTTATTATGATGCTGCTAAGATAGATGGTGCCAGTTCGTGGGTAATTTTCTGGCGAATTACGGTCCCTTTGCTCACACCAGTAATATTAGTATCTTCTATTATGTGTACTATTTGGGGAGTCCAACTATTCTCCGAACCATTTCTTTTGACGAGGGGCGGACCTTTCTACAGCACCCAGAGTCTTGTTCTTACTATATACAATACAGGCTTTAAATATTATCGGATGGGCTATGGATCTGCAATATCTATATTTTTGTTATTACTCATATTGGTTTTCTCTGTCGTCCAGCTTAAATACTTTAGGAAGAGAGTATTTGAATATTAGGATTTGTCCCAAGTTTGTATGATTTTAGTTTTTTTGACATATTAAATTAGTAGTTGGCCTTGTGGGAATGTGGGTAACTACGAAGCAATTATCCAAACAATTGTAGGAAAGTCGAAGACTTTTCCAGGCGGATGTGGCAGGCCTGTGGGTGCTTGCCTATCCATCAGGTTTCCCACGGGAGCGTCAATCATGGCATTTCCACAAGGGATGGAGAATAGTGCTTGATAAAAAAGCGGATTCCTCTATTCGTTCCTAAACAACAGCAAAGGAAAAGGAGGAATCCGATGGCTGAGATCCACGTAGACCCCAAGCTAAGGGCAAAGATACCGCAAGAAGGAATAAAAATCAACAATTTGTTATACTAGTTAAGAAAATTCATGGCTCAAACTCTACTTGGGGACATTAAAGGCAATGTTGTCTGCGGTTGAGGAGAAAGCCAGAGCAAGGTTGAAAGAAGCATCTCCGAAACGGTATGTAAGGAATGGCTATCAGAGAAATCACCGACAGATACGCACTGCTTATGGTTTAGTTGATATCGGAAGGCCAGAGTTTGGGATAAAGAGACTCACCAGACTCTGACTCCACTGTCTGAGGCCGTACATTTGCCTCGTTATCCTCTCAGGTGACAGAAACAGCAGAAGCAGGAATGGGTCTTGTTTGTTACGTCTCATATAGAAAGAGTGTGAAAGATGTGGATAGGATTCTGGGCCCAGATATGAGCAAAAGCACTCTTCACCGAAGGGTTCAGGATTTTGCTCGGCATATGTGCGATTAGCCAGATTTGAAGAAGGTTTCTTACCGGTTCTTGGTGGTTGATGCGACCAAAGTGCGTATACAGAAGGAAGGTCCCACCAAAGAGGTGCCGATGCGAGGGGGTCCGGCTTCGGTGAAAGAGAAACAAAAATTTGAGCTTGTAGGTATACGGATTGGTAACTCCGGGCGACCGATACGTTATGATCTGAATCAGAGATTAGATTAGTCGAAGCTAGAAGCGCTCTTTTCTGACAGTGGCTCCGGAATAGAAGAGAATGTCCTAGCTCCCGGTATGCCTCATCAGAGATGCTTATGCCGTGGAAAAGGAGACTTTCCATATATCTTCTACCTTGATAAGTCAAAGAAACCCCAGCAAAGAGAGCTCAAGAGCAAACTTAAATCTATCCGGGTGATGAATCTCACACGATCTCGATTAGAAGAGCTAATTTCCGAAGACCAACCCAAGGTGAAAGAACTGGCAGAGAAGACAAAACAAGGTTTTAAAGAGCTTATCGATGCTCCGCCAGAAGAGAAGTATCCAACAACCACAACATATATTGAGAATCTCTCCAGAAGAGCTGCTACCTTCTTTCATATCTGGTTTGCCAGTAAAGCATGGTTCGCTTGAACACTAATGCTGTTGAAACTGTCTTCAGCTAGGTAAAAAATCGAATCTGGGCTGTGGGCAAACGGTGGAGTGAGCTTGGGCTTATGAACTGGTTGAAAGTTGGGGTAAACAAAATTTTCTTCCCGTTGAATTGCAACCAGTTATGGGCTGAATATCTTGATATAGATTCAAATCTCCAGATTCATTTGACGCAGGTCAAGTATCAATGGGTATAGCCCCATCATACAATTTCGCGACAACCTCGAATATTAAATAGTCTTTCCTTGGAGAGGAGAATTAGACAATGAAAAATATCCTGGGAAGAGTGATTTTATACGGTTTCCTGATGGGTTTATGTGTGATAATGCTTGCACCTTTCATTTGGACAGGACTTTTGTCTATTCGGGATACTTACAGCCCAAGTGTAATTTTTACTCATCTCTTTCCCCGTAGACCGACTCTGGTCAATTATATTGAGGGATTTGTTAGTGGGCGGTTTCTCATTTGGTTTCTGAACAGTGTCTTTGTGACTGGAGCAGCAACTGCATTCTGTCTTTTTTTTGATACGCTTGCCGGATATGCGTTTGCTAAATTGGAAATACCAGGCAAAGAAATATTGTTCATTCTTTTACTTATTTCTTTAATGCTACCTTTCCAGGCCTTGATGATCCCTCTTTTTGTCACTATGAAATTCTTAGGTCTTGTGAATACTCGAATTGCTATGACTATCCCTCAGTGGGCGTATGTTTTTGGTGTTTTTCTGATGAGAGAATCTATAGAGCCTATACCCAGGGATTTGCTTGATGCTGCAAAAATTGATGGGTGTAGCGACTGGAAAATATTTTTGCGGATTATTCTACCTATTTGTAAACCTGCGCTGGTAACGCTGGGTATTTTTACCTTTATACTGACCTGGAACAGCTTTGTCTGGCCTTTAGTTATTATTTCAGATACAGCTAAAATGCCAATTCCTATAGGTATAACTACCTTCTTTGGAAAGGAGATCGTCCCGTGGGGAAAGGTAGCGGCTCTCGCCGTAACAGGTATTCTTCCTCCTGTAGTCCTTTTTCTTGCGCTACAGAAATACTATACAAAAGGGTTTATCCTTAGTGGTATGAAATAACTAAAAATCGTTGTACTGGGGTTATCTTCTTCCGAGCTTTAATAGTTTAGATTAGCTAATAAAGTATTTGAACAAAAGCTTAGCAAAAAGTAAAAATAATTTTCAGGGAGAGAGACAATGATTTCAGTTCCAGGATCTGTAGCTCCATTTACAACAGGACAACTTCAGCAGATACATGGCCAAGTGATAAAACTCCTAAGAACTGTAGGCATGAAAGTTACCCATGACAAATTACGGCAGCTGTTGGAAAATGAGGGTCTTGAGGTTGATAAAGCTCATAAGCGTGTGAAATTCTCTGTTGATATTATCGAAGAAACGATTAAGTCAATCCGGAAAGATAATGAGAGGGGGGAAGGTTACGAGATAATACCTGCCGGGGGAAAATCTGGTTTTCCATATGGAAATGGTGCAACACCTTTTATCTACAGTTGGCGTGCCAGGAAAATAGTTAGGCCAAAAAAAGAAGATCTAATTAGAATGATCCGCATAGGGGAAGTTGTAGAAGAAGCAGGAACTATCAGTGCTCCTGTAATAATGTCCGAGGTTGACCCCCGAATTGAGCGCATAAGGGCTCTGGCTCTTCTCATTGAAAATACCTCCAAGCCGGTCAGTATCGACTACTATTATGCTAATCAACTTAAGTACGTCCTCGAGTTGTTAGATATAGTCGGCCAGGACCTTCTCATAAGAGAAGGATTTGTTATAAGTCCTCTTACTCTGGGTGAAAGAACAGCTGCCTGCCTGCTCGAGGAATTTAAATACAGAATACCAAACGTGTGTATTGGAGCTCAGCCAGTGGCGGGAGTGACCGCTCCTGTAACCATTGCAGGAACAGTTACTCTCGGAGCAGCTGAAATTTTGGGAGGTTGGATTATCACAAAGGCAATTAACAGAAGGGTAAAAGTGAGAGGCAATATTACCTCTGGCACTATGGATATGTCGACGGGGAAAGTATGCTTCTGTACACCAGAAACTATAATCCAGGATGCCGGTGTTGCTCAGTTATGTGAGGAGATTTACGGTGTACCTGGAACCATAAATGCAAGTTCCATTTGGGTTGATGCAAAAACACCAGGGATTCAAGCCGCTTGGGAAAAGTGTTTCAAGCAATTAGCCCTGGGACATACTTCTAGCTTTCACTGCGGACTGCTGGATGGAGGACGCTCTTTTTGCCCTACCCAACTGGTGATAGATTACGAAATTAACAAAATGCTGGAATCTACCTTCAGAAATGTTCGATTAGACGAGGAAATAATGCCAGTACCCGAGATAAAAAAAATCATAGATGCTAATTCAGGTTTTCTGGAATCCGAGCACACCCTAAAGCATTTCAGACAAAGCATCTGGACTCCTAAGCTGTTGGACAGAACGGCCTGGCGGGATGATACCTCCGAAGCAAATGCTGACAATGAACTTTTAGAGAAAGCAGAAAAAATATGGCGCGAAGCTTTACAAACGTACAAACCTCCTCAGAGGGAAAGTCGTAGTATCAAGACCCTCAAGGATATTGTTCACCGGGCAGAAGAAGAGCTTCTGCAGACATGATAAAAGGATGGTAATCTATGATTATAGTAATACTCAAGGAATAAATGACCTCATAGCTTGCTGTGAGGTCATTTATTAAACATGCATCCAAAGAGGAGCTCACTTGATAAGGTTGATGCTTGATTTTAAAGAAAGGAGCATATCGCCGAGCTGCTTTAACTTATCGTCTATTCCCAAGAGACGAGAAGCTCCGGGAGTCCCCGTATTGGGGTCAAAGCGGGAAAAGTTAAAGGTAAATAGGTTCATGAAGGGTCTTTTTTCCTTAAAGGGAAAACGTTGAGAGGGACACCCTGCTCTAACTTGATTCTCCTTCCCCAGGACTATTTTCTCAGGATGGTTAAGAAGCTTACCTGCTCTTCTTTTAATCCTCGATCAAAGGCCTATTATTTGGATTTGTTGGTATCTTTTCTCAAAATAATCACATCTCATAAAACGAGAAAAGGCAGGGAATAAGGTCCCATCGGTAGAGGCAATAAGAAGTTCGGAAAGAAAGCCCAAAGAATAAGCTATATTCAGCAAGACTTGCAGGATTTCCCTGTACTTTTACCCTCCACATCTTGCTCCGAAGTTGGGAAAGTCATCCTCGGAAGGGATATGTTCTTTCGTAGCTCCTGGATGGGCCCAGTAATGAAGATTTCTTTAAGGATCTCTTAAGACCTTACAAAAAGATTTAATATCTTTGTAGCCATCAAGGGTCCTCGAGATCTCCAGATAGAACATACTCACTGGATCATAACCGCAGTAGCCCTTTTTCCCATAAACATCAGCTACTAAAGAACGTAACCAATCTCCTTATTGCCCCCCTGGTGACAATTATCCTGGCTTTGGGTTTTTTCAGCCTGGCATTAGGATTGATAACCCTGGGAGGAGCCCAGATAATTGCCAATACCAATTGGTTAGCCCTTACCAGCCTTTTATGGTTGGTTAACCTTTTCTCTTTTTCTCAATCAAGAGCCATTTCCAATTTACTCTGTCCCGCAGTGGGATCTTTTTCTCCAATTATTTTGATTATCTACTATGGGGGATTGGGCTTCTTACCTTATATTTTTAAAGTTTCAAGGGAGCTACGCTAAAGTTAGCGTGCCTTCGGCACGGACTTTCAAGAACCAACATACTTCATCGTGTTATGACACTTTGGACAGGTGAACTTTGGGTATTCTCCTGTCTTACAACCTTGTGAGAAAAAGTATGCATCAACAACAATATCCTCTATATCATCGTGATAACTACACGATGGGCACTCATAGCTATACCTCTGAATATGAGTTGGCCCAAATGGCAGCTTTTTTTTCTTCTCTGGCTTATCCATCATCATACACCGGTATCTCTTCGGTGAAGAAACTGTCCCAATTATTTACTATCCAGCCATACTCTGGATGCCATATTCCCTCAAATTCCATCTCATCCCCGCATTTCGGGCATAATAGAGGGTCAACTCCGAAGCTCTTTTTAATACGGTTTCTGTATCCTGTTACCCGATATGTGCCAGCAACTGACTTTTGGGTATCATTCAATAAATCCTTTAACTCTTCTCTTAATCCTGGAGGCTCGACAGGTAGCATGAAGACCATAGTATCTAATCCTCTGAAATCCCCTGGGAAGTATATGCTGCACCATCCTGCCGATAAAGGTCAAAGCATCTATTTCCTCCTCCACTCTCCTTCCTGTCGTATGGTCATTATACCAGCATCTTACCCTCTTGCCATCATATTTTATAATCCTCTTCAGGAAAATGGGGGGACTGACTACATATTTAGCAAGGTATCGAGCAAGCCCTTTTCCACCCCTGAGAACATCTCCTTTCTCTATATAAGCTACAAGCCCATTTGGATACTCTCTCCAGCATCTATCAATCTTCTCTTCCATCTCCTTGGATTTTACATTCTCTCTTGAGCATCTTCAGGAGATGGTATTGCCACTTGGTGTGAAGAAGATCAAAGTCAATGAAGCCGAACTCTTTCCAGCAGCCATCTCTTGTCATCCCACCACTGGTACAAAGGATGTGAAGATAAGGATTGAAACTTCCACTTCGCCCGGCTGTCTGAAGCGAAGGAACACTACCAACATCCACTGGTTGCTTAAGCCAATAGCTGACAACATCCTGGAAAAAAGCATGACCAGTTTTCATAAACTCACTCAAAAGAAGAGGATTATGACAGAACCATTTCCTGAATTGCTCTCATCACTCATGAGCACAACATGACGATACCTCATCCTGGTAAAAAGAGCTTCACTGAGATAATCTACCCATTCATCTGTGTAAATCCTTGCACAGGAGAGACAGAAGCTACTCTTGCAACTAAACGGAACTCTCTTTACCTCACCGCACTGAAGGCACCTGTAAGATATAAAGCCGTTCTCTGGATCTCCACATCCCAGCATCTTTTTGATCACATTATCATAATACTCTGCTTGGTATCCTGGATTCATTTCCAAAAACTCAGCCCAGTGGTCTATGAATACCTGCTTGAATACATCCCTGCTCTGATTCAGGCTCATGCTAATATGATACCTAAATTGAGCTCTTAATACAACTGTCTTTCTATCAAAGACTTAATTTGTCCCAAAAAGGAAATTCCTATGGTATCAAGTTAAAAATAAACCCGTCCCCATTTTATTAAGAGAGAAAGCTATTAGAAAACAAAATTTAGCTGCAGTAGTCCTCAAT
>Ga0315549_1001643_pt1 | contig 22796 bp, 33 predicted proteins | sample SalMarSW160200MG_FD_203101 | JGI IMG/M metagenome (GOLD analysis project Ga0315549, IMG submission 203101) | Salt marsh sediment microbial communities from the Plum Island Ecosystem LTER, Massachusetts, United States - Salt Marsh Sediment SW1601-200 ... | reverse complement strand
AACAATGAAAACAAAAAAGAGATTTCTTCATTGGAATGAAACCACTTTGAATAATGTTTCCATTAAATATATCTTTTGATTATCAAAATCTAATTAACGCTTGTTTTCTTCTCCAGAACTTCAAGCCTTTGTTCTATGTGATAAATTTTATTTGAAAGGTCTTCTAGTTTTTCTGTCATATCCGCAAGTCTTTTCGCAAGCTTCCTGCGTTTCTCTTGGCTTTCTAAAAAGCTGGTTGTTCCAGAGTCCTGCTCTGTTGCAGAACTTCTTTCCGAGCCTAAAGTTGGAGTAGATGATAAATCAAAAAAAGGAAAAGGGGTTGAGCCTGAGCCAGAGGATCCAGAACTCTCCTGGTTTGCTTGGGCTTTCTCTTTCTGTTTTCTGTATCTTTCAGCAAGGTCAAGCACATCTGTGCTTTTTTTCCCAAAACCGAATAAACCCATCTTTCTGCTAGGAAATCATCATTTTTAAAATTAGTTATAGCTAATTTTCCTGCTTTTTCAAATTCAAAAAAGGCACTTAGAAACATTTTTTAAACATACAATCTTATAATATTATTAAGAGGGAAAAATGCCAGAATTTATTTCAGAATTAATTGAGGAAAACATTCCTTACTATAAGAAAAAGGCAGAGATGAAGAAGAAAGGATTGGTTAACAGTGTAGAAGAGTCAGCCCACAACCTTGTCTATGATTCTTCTTCTGAAACTCTAGAGCCTGTTTATTTTTTTATTGTTGATTTAATGGGGGATTTCGGGCTTGAGACAGAAAAGCTTATTGATAACTTTACTTCTTCACCTGGCTCAGGCCATTTTGCTGAACTTGGTCAAAGAGCGACAGTAATGCAGCAACAGGGTTCTAAACTTCTCGCAGACATAAATGCTGTTCTTAGAAGTGTGCTGAATATTATCTATGATCTGAAAGAATTCAGAATAAGGCTCAGCCAGTATGATGATTTAAAGACAGATAAAAAAGATGCAGCTCTTCTTGCATTAAAGCAGCTTTGGATGGACAAGGTTGATATCCAGAAAGGGAACTCAAGTATAAAAGCAATGGCTCTTGGACAGTCAGGATTTCAGACACTTATTGATGCATTTCTTTTTGTCAAAGAAGTAGCTGGAGTGGACAAGGTTGATTTGAATGACCGGGTTAAAAGAATCCTTAGAGCCAGAGTTTTGGAATTTAGTCACTGGCTTGAGCAGTCTGGAAAAGAACTTGAAAAAAGATATGAACTTGAAAAAACATATTTAAGAAGCCAGGTTAATTCTCTGAAACTTTATTCAAGGTGGGCAAAGCCTTATCTTAAAGCTGCAAAAGAACTTGAGATGAAAGATCATGGCCGCGATCCTGCGCTTGTCAAGGCGTTTAACACGATAATTTTTGAGCTTACACTTCTTGGGAAAAAGAAAATTGACGTTGCTGGAGAAGCTTTTTCAGGAAATTTACCAAAGGAATTTGAAAAGCCTGAAAGACTCAAATTAAGAGATTATTACGCATGCACACTTGTTAGTTTTCGTTTTAGGGGAATCCCACAAAAGACCTCTGCTTACCAGTCTCATTATGTGTTTGGCGGAAGAGCAGAGATCTCTTTCAAATCATATACTCTTAATGAAGATGAGTTAAGAAAACTAGAAGAATCTCTTGATGAGTCAGATCTTTATGATGCGCTTAGGCTTATTGAAGGTGCAACAGGTGAAAGTCTTGAACATCTTCAGGATGAGATTGATTTTTTCCTTGAAGAAAAATCTCCTGAAGAAGAATATAGGACTGAAAAAGACACATCAAATCCTTTTATGGCTTTGCTTGGAAGATATGAAGAAAGGTCAACTAAAGAAAAAGAAACAAAAAAAGAATCCCCACAAAAATCTGATAAAGTGATTATAAGGCCTGAAACTTATGCAGAAAAAAACTACATAAGACTTCTTGCAAAAGATACAGCAGAAGATTTTGCATTCAAGTTTTTTGACATTTACAAAAAAGCCCATAACATGCCAAGTTATACTTAGTTTATACAAAAATCATGCCAAAAAAGAAAACAAAAGATAAAGAAAAAGATAAAATACTGGAAGAGATTTCTAAAAAATTAAAAGAGATTCAAAATGAAGAAGCGGATGAAGATCCTGAAAAATCTGAGCTTGAAGAAGATGTTGATTTAATAGAGAATAGCTTTAGTCAGTTTATTCCTTCCTTGCATTTGTCTGAAGATACAACAATACCTGTTCTTGAGAGAGTTGCATCAGAGCAGCCCCTCCCGATTTTTGTTGGCACTATGCCGCAAACTTCTGTAGAAGCATCAGGAGAAACTTCTGGAAAAGACGATTTCAAATATGTTCCTTCACAAGAAGGAAATAGTGAGCCTAAATATGTAGAAAAAGATTCAACAATTTTTAGAGAACCAGAAAGAGTTGATTTCACAAGAGTCGGAAGAGAACCAGAAAGATTAATCTCGGAGAGAAACCAAGGAGTATCTTTCATGCGCTCAGAATCATTTTCACAAATTGAGTCATCTGCATCTGAACGAACATGGAGTGTAGAAAGAATTGACTCTGAAAGAGCAGGAAGAGGAGATCCTTTTGAAAAAGAGAAAGAAAAATACAAAACATACAAGCCAAAAGTTCCAAAGGGTTACTAACCCCAACCACCAGTGGGAATCCTTTTTTTTCTGTGATGATTACGCTTACATCTTGATATGTCATTTAAAGATATCCTTTTTCCTGTTAATTCGTACAATTTGTCTAATCCATCCTCTAATCCTCTTTCGATAAGCTCTTCATATTTCTCCTGAATAATCTTTCTTGAGAATTTTGGTTTTATTCCTGTTACATCTTGCAATTCTTTTATAATAGAAAAACACCCTAGTCTAAAATAAGACTTATATTTCTTTTGAATATAATCTTTTGGGAATTTTGGTTTTATTCCTGTTACATCTCGCACTATTTCCAACTTGTCCAACTGTCCAGTTGCCATGTAATCCACACATTTTTTTTGAATTCTTTTTTCTAAATTTTTGGTTTTCATTTTATTTTGTTTGTTTTTCTTTATAAAGATCTCCTTCAAATGTATATCCAAGATCACCCATCATATCTTTCTCTCTATATTTGGTATTTGAAAGATAAAAACCGCAATAATCTAAAGCTTTTTGTAGGTAGGCTATAACATTACCATAACATGCATATTCTTTCTCAAAAACAAATCCTTTAAAAGGTGTTTCAAAATAAGCACGGTAAAATGTGGTACTTCTTCCACTAATTTCTATAAGTAAAAATCCAATTAATTCGATTCTTTCTTTATTCACAATTGCTTCTATCTCACCCGAGGTTATTCTTGGTTTTTTATTATTTTTTCTTGTCATTTTCTATTCTAATCCCCTTGAATCCCTAAAGGGTATTGCTCCATTTATCAGTTCCTCTAAGTTAGCGACTTTTTCAAGAGAAATAAAAAGATCTCTATTAATTTCTCCATTTTTAGAAGGTTCTCCTAAAAAATCTGATTCTGTATACATTTCTATCGATTTATTTATAACAGTAAACATTGATAAGAGAGGGATATAACTTTCTTCTGCTTTTCTTAAAGGTAAACAAATTGTTTTTAGTTTATCTTTTCCTAAATAGAAAGCAAAATATTTTGGTATCCAATTTGTTTCTATCAAAGGTTTCAATTTTTCTTCTTGTTTGAATTTTACTTCATAAATTCCTTCTTCCATTTTTCACTCCTAAATTTATTACTCTGCAATAACTAGAGGGGCTTATTTAAGAATTATTTACCCCCTAAGGTAGTAGTAATCGAAAAACTTAAATATTCCTTTATATTCAAGAATATATGAATCAAAAAGAAATTCTTTCAGAGATTGGTCTGACAGAAAGAGAGAGCAAAGTTTATCTTGCTCTGCTTGAACTGGGCAGCACTACAACAGGTCCTTTGGTAAAAAAATCAGGTGTGCCTAATTCCAAGATTTATGAGATTTTAGAATCCTTGCAAAATAAAGGGCTTGTGAGCTGGATTATCAAGGGCAAAACCAAATATTTTCAGGCTTCTGATCCCAAAAAAATCCTCAGTATTTTCAAAGAAAAAGAAAGGGAAATTGAGAATTTAATTCCCTTATTAGAATTCAAACAAAAAAAAGAGAAACAATCTGTTGAACTCTTCGAAGGGATAAAATCCATTTTTGCTTTTCTTACTGACTTAATAGACGCTTCTAAAAAAGGAGAAACTTATTATAGTTTTTCTTTTGGAAAAGAGCATGAAAATGAGCAGGTTGAAATTTTTTATAAAAAAATAGGAATTAAAAGACAGGAAAAAGGGCTTTCCATCAGGATTCTCGCAAATAAAGAAGCAGAAGATGCCTTTAAAAAAGCTTATGCTGATAGAATTGCCTCACTTAAAAAAATTGTCAGAATTACTGATTTTAATTTTCCCCAGGGAATTATTGTATTTAGGGATAATATAATTATCCTAAATTGGGAAGAGACGCCAACTGCCATACATATCCAGAATAAAAAATTATCTGACCAGTATACAAAATTCTTTGAAGATTTATGGAAACAAGCAAAACAAATGAAGTAATAATTTGTTAAAATCTTCTGACTAAAGAAGATTTTTTAAAGAGCGAAAGCTTTTAGTTGTTATGAAAAAGAGTTACAAAAGTGGTGATTACGAAGTTTCAGATATTTATCAGGGTGGATATTCAAGTTTAAATCCGCTGTTCAATGTTTATACTGCTGCAGGGACTCTGGGAATGACAACAGATCCAAGAGTAGCCAACATTTTGCAGGAAGTTTCGTCAAAGCTTTCCACTGGAGCAAAACAAATAAGCGTTACAGCTGTTTCTCCGGAGATTTTTGATTCTATTCCAAAACAGCAGCTTAAAGAGGTTCATAGGCTTTCAAAGCTGACAGGTATTGATGTTTCTATGCATGGTCCTGTTATGGATGTTGCAGGGATAAGCCAGCAAGGTTATAGCGAAGTGGATAGGGAATCAGCAGAAAGAAAAGTCACAGACGTTCTTCTAAGAAGCAAAGAACTAAATCCAGAAGGAAACATTCCTGTGACCTTTCACACAGCAGAAGGAATTCCAGGAAGCCAGTTTTTGCCCCCTGCCCAGAGAAAAGAAGGAGAAGAATACAAAAGGCTCATAATTGTTAACAGAGAAACAGGCAGGCTGGCACCCTTAGAAGCAGAGAAAAAGTTTTATCCACAAATGGAAGAATTAAAACCAGGGGTTCAGGAAAAAATAGAAAGAGGAATAATCACAAAAGAAGACCTCGCAGAAAATAGGGGGAAATATATTAAACAAATTCCTCTAGAAGAAGGAAAATATTATTCTCCTGAAAAAAGAGTTGAAGTTTTAAATGCAACTGAGTGGGACAATTCACTTAATCAGGTTTTCTTTAATCAGGAAAGAGCTCAGGAAATTCTTGGAAAAAATCAGGCACAGATTCAGCATTTACAAAAGAGTATAAACGATATGAAGGAAAGAAAAATATCTGACAAAGAAATCCGGGAGAAATTAACTCCCACCCAAAGACATGCTTGGAGCAATTTGCAGGCAGCTCAAAATTATCTTCAGGATGTTCATCAGCAAGTAAATGGGCTTTTCAGCAAAGCTTATGAATTCGGAACAGACGAACAAAAGAATCATTTAAAAAAACTCAGTGAGGACTTTAGAACTATGATTGAAAAAAATGGGGCTGATCCGCTTGCTCAGGCAGAAGCAATGAATTACATGGTTAATGAATTAAAAAAAGAAGAATATGCTCCTTCGTTATATGAACCAATAGAAAAATTCGCGACAGAGAAAACAGCACAGACTTTTGGTAATGCAGCTTTTAATTCGTATAAAAAATTCAAAGGTAAATCTCCTGTTCTGGTTATTGAAAACCCGCCTGCAGGATTTGGTTTAAGTACAGGAGAGGATGTTAAGAGGGTTGTTGAAGAATCAAGAGAGCAATTTATAGAAAATGCCAAGAAAGAAGGAATGTCAGAATCTCAGGCAAGGAAAGAAGCTGAGAAATTAATTGGTGCGACATGGGATGTCGGCCATATAAATATGCTAAGAAAATATGGCTATAGTGAGGAAGATATTATTAAGGAAACAGAAAAAGTTGCGCCATATGTAAAGCAGATTCACCTTTCTGATAATTTTGGATTTGAGCATACAGAGCTCCCAATGGGAATGGGAAATGTTCCTTTGAAGGAAATGATGGCCAAGCTTGGCCAGAAAGGTTTTGAAGCTCCTAAGATTATTGAGGCAGCGAACTGGTGGCAGCATTTCAAGACAGCACCATTCCAAGAAACTCTCGAAGCAACAGGTTCTCCGCTTTACTCTATGAAAATGTCGCCTGACTGGTCTCAGGCTCCAGGACTCTATCAAGGATATTCTTCAGGAATGGAAGGGCAGTGGCTTCCTCAGATACATTATGAAACTTTTGGAACAGGTTTTTCACGGCTTCCAAAAGAACTCGGGGGCCAGGCTGGAGAACAAGGTAACAGAATGTCTGGCAGACCGATGGAATAACAAACAAATTTAAAAACTATGTTCAATAATATATTTTGTAGAATATAAAAGAGGTTAGAATGGCAAAGAAAAAAACAGGCAAAAAACAAAAAAAGAAATCTAAGAAGTCAAAAAAATCAAAACTTGTTTCTAAGGATCATCCAACTCTTCAACTGAAAAAAGAAACAGATATTGCAATGGACTTTGCGACAAAAGCCTACAAAAAATTTGATAAAATTATAAAATCTGTTGTTCTTTTTGGCTCAACTGCAAAACAAACTCAGGTAACAGGCTCGGATATTGACATTGTCCTTATAATTGATGATGTAACAATTAACTGGGATCAAGAGCTTGTTGCATGGTACAGAACAGAGCTTGAAAAAATGATAAAGAGCAATCCCTACCAGACAAGCCTTCATATTAATACAGTAAAGCTAAGCACGTGGTGGGAAGATTTACTAAGAGGAGACCCTGTTGTAATAAACATTCTGAGATACGGAGAAGCAATGATTGATTTAGCAGGATTTTTTAATCCTCTAAAATCGCTTTTGATTCGCGGAAAAATTAGGCCAACACCAGAGGCAATATATTCTACACTGCAAAGAGCCCCCCAGCATATTGCAAGAAGCAAGATGGCTGAAATGGGTGCAATTGATGGATTGTTTTGGTCAATGGTCGATTCTGCACATGCAGCTTTAATCGCAGCAAATGTTCCTCCTGTATCTCCAGAGCATATCCCAGGAGACCTGAAAGAGAATTTTGTCAATACAGGAAAATTAAAAATGAAATATGTTGTCTGGTACCGTGACTTGCTTGTTCTTCATAAAAAAATAGCTCACGGAGAAATTAAAGACCTTAAAGGAGTTGTAATTGATGACTGGCAAAACAGGGCTGAAGAATTTCTGAATGTAATGGCCCAGCTTGTCAAGGATTTGATTGAATATTGATCAACTTACTCCTTTAATCTCCTATCTTTCCTAAAAATTTTAACTTAATTCCCAGTTTTGTTAAGTAATCATATTCACTTGTAACAAAAGGTATGTTGGTCTCATTTAAAGTAGAATAAGGTATGCTAACCTCATATGGAGATACTTTTGGTCCGCTTCCAAAAGGATGTGCTGACATATGGCTTAAATAAAATTCAACACCTCCTATTTTATATCCAAGATGAGCTTCACCTATAAATTTGTTTGTATGGACTCCGTCAAAAAATGGATTTCCGAAGTCTCCGTATGCTGCCAGATCAACTCCGCAAAAGAAGTCTCCTTTTTTAATTGGCAGAATGTAATCTAATTTTATTTCTGTTTTTCCTTCATTCTTTCTTGGGATATCATCTGCTCTTTTTGGCACATAAGCAAGACCTACTTCTCCCTCAATTCTTTGCCCTTGTCCTTGTGATTTTTGCGCGGAGGCACATCCAGTACTATTAAGAAATACCAGAGAAGCCAAACCTGTAACTGCTATTGTTTTTAAGCCGTTTTTTATCTTTTGAGGCAATCTTTTTATTCTTTTCATTTTTGTTCCCATCCTATCAATTTTAATACAGAATCAATTTCGGCTTTTGTAGAATCTTCCCCCTTTCCCCTTATTTTGTCATATGCCCTTTGCCAATAACTTGTTGCAGTCTTAAACAAAGATTCATATTTATCCATTCTTCTACCCCCAATTTTATTTTTGTATGTTCTCTTTGTTCCATCTGGATATTTAATCTCTATCCTATCAACATAATTGTCACTCCATCCATCAAGATACTTTATTTCTGTTCCATCTTTTTTTAGTACTTTCATCCAGTCGGCTCTATATAAGGGATTATATATCTCTATCCTATCTTCATCCATCTTTATTACTTCTACCGGTTCTCTGGACCTTGCACATCCACCAAGAAAAGCTGCTGTTATAATAGCTTTTCCTACAGGCTTGTTAACTTTTTCCCTTACTTTTTGCATTAGTGTTTTTTTGTTCATTTTATTTCTCTTTAGGATGATATTTTTCTGTAACTGCTCTGTCAAGTGCATTCAATTCTGTAAAAGAATATAAATTAAGCACATTTAGAGAGCATGCTTTATCGTAAGCTTTAACTAGGAGATTATATCTCTCAAATGCTTCTTGTTCTTCCATGCTTAATTTTTTAATATCAACTGTACCGCTTTTTTCATCAATTGCTCCTTTTTCCTTTGCTATCTTAGTCAAAGTAGCATAATTATACTTCTTTAATTCTTCAGGCAACTCAAATTCAAAATTAGGTGCAATTGATTTTACAATTTCTTCCAAATCCCCTAAATACACAAAAGGCCTGTTTTCTTCAATTTGTTCAAGGATTTTATTAGTAACATCTCCGTCTGAGAGGTAACTTGGATCACCAACAACTTTTCTAGACTTATACTCTTCTTTTCGTTCTTGGTAGTCTTTTTCTCTGATATCTTTTACTTCTTTGCTGGCCATATACATTTCATAAACTGATTTTCCTTCCTCTCCAAAATTATTATGAGCAGAATTAGCACCAGCTACCTTTTGTATAGATGGAGCATCTAAGGTCATTTTTGCAATGTCCTCAAGCGTTGGTTTTCCGTTTGTCATTTTTATTGTGCGCCTCCTTTTAATTTACTCTCCAGAGATTTCTTATTAGACCTAAATGATTTTTTAATTAATCTTGGAATGTTTTTTATACCCCAAACATTTACAATTGGGCAGTATTGTTCTCCCACCCTGTTATATAATCCTATTTGTAAACCAAAAGAATTCTTTCTTTTTTCATCAACGACATTCCCAAGTGTTCCATAACTAATTAACCAATCCTTCACTTCTTCTGCATAATTTAACCAACCTGCTAAAGAAATCCCTTTCATGTTTCCATCAGAAACATTAGCAACTCCAGCAATATTTATTCCTTTCATGTCTCTGTCAGAATAATTAACGGATTCAGCAGCTTTTACGTTAAGCTTTTTTCTTATCATATCTTTTTCTAAGAAAAAGTTTATTTATAAATCTTTCTATTTGTTACTTTCCTTAAGAGGTAACAATTACCTTTTCTTTATAATTTCATAAGAAACTTTTGCTTTGCAGGGAAGCTTTGACTTTATTTTTTTCAGAACACTTCTCGCGAAAATCATGTTTTTCTCGTTTAATATTGCAATGAGAAAAATCTTGCTTCCTTTTTTTACTATTGCTGCTTTTCCTGCGGGTTTGCCAAAAGACAGCTGCATTCCAGATTGCATCCTGTCAGCCCCTGCACCAGTAAGCATTTTATTCTCTCTCTGAATATGATGTGGAAATGGAATTACTCTAAAAAGATACTGACCAGGAAATTCAGTTTCCAGTTTCTTATTTATAAACTGTCTGCACGCTTCAAGAGCATTATGCCTTATCTGTGCATTCTCGTCAGCAGTCATAGTGATCACATAAGGCAGTTTTCCTCCCCTATAAAGCTTCTCAGAACCCATTGTAAACTTAACTATTTTCTGCGGCGGAACAGTCTTTACATAAGATTTCCCTTTCTTTTTGCTAATCCGAGTGTAAGGAACAACTCTTTTCTTTGAATACGCCGTAGCTTTTCTAAGTGCCATTTTATTCTTCTACTCCTTTTAGTTTTAATCTTCCTTTAATTCTGCCTGATAAGATTCTATGAAATTCTTTTTCATTATCATCTAAGTTATTAGAATCAACTTTTTCTAAGACTCTTGATAACAAAACCAATTCATCATCTGATATTCTTATTCTGTTGATTGTCTCTGGTATAATATCCATTTTATTTAACCTCTACTTCTGTTGTAATTGCCTGTCCTGGCAGACCCCTTTCAAAAATCGCACGAACAAGTCCATTGTTCCCATGCGGTGCTGTGATTTTGCCAGCGATTACTTTTCCAGCTGGAGATTTCCATGATACTGATTTTCCAACGAATTTTTCAGCTTCTTTTTTATTTGCAGCTCCGACATCTAGCAAAAAATGCCTTTCATGGATAGTATGCCTGCCGCGACGAAATTGAATAACTTTTCCTTTCATTTTTTACCTCAACTATAACTAATTTATTGAGGAATTGGTTTTTAAAGTTTTGTTTGTATAAAGATTACACAACACTAACAATAATTTCCCTTTCTCTTCCACGCGTGTCAAAATCAACCAAAACTATCTGTTGCCATGTTCCAAGGGCTGGCTTGTTGTCTATTATCGGAACAGACAAATTTGGCTTTAAAAGAGATGCCCTTATATGGCTGTGACCGTTATCATCATGCCATCTTTCCTCATGAGAATATTTTATATCTCTTGGTATAACCTTTTCAAAAAAGGCTTTGAGATCTTTTTCTAATCCAGGCTCGTACTCAATTGTTGTCAAACCAGCTGTTGAACCAACAACAAAAACATTTGCAATACCTTCCTCAATTTTAGATTTTTTAATCGCCTTATTTACATCATCTGTAATATTTACAATATCTGTATTTCCCTTTGTTGCCTTTTTTATCCTGAATATCTTAGCCATTGTAAAATCTTAGATTAAAAAGTTACAGAACAATCTCAAACTCTCCAATCTCTTTTTTCAGAAGTTCAAAAACATGAGGATTCACTTCCAAGCTTTTTTTTGACTTTTGATGTTCTACATATTGTGAAACTTCTTCCATGCTTGAGTTTTCTATTTTATTAGTAATTTTTTTTACATTGCCGTCAGCAAAAAGAAAACTGGCTCCTTCACAAAACAAAAGTTCTGCAAGAGAATCTTTTTTTGCTTTTTTATACTTAATTCTTACTCTTCTTTTTTCAAATTTCATAAGCTCACTCCTCTGTGAATAATCCATAAGGTCATTAATCAAAATTGAAGCATTTTTTCGCGCATCATCGACTTTTTGTGTGTTTAATTTCCCTTTCTTAAATTCTATTTTTGCTTTTATAACATCCTTTAAAATTCGGAGATGCTGCTGCGTGAATTTTCCTTCTTTCACAAGCTCCTCAAATTTAGAAACAATCACTGCTTGGGATTTTTTCCCAAAAATAGCTTCAAGTAGCCCAAATGCATCTTTGTTGATTTGTTCTATTAACTTTTCCTGCGCTCTTTTTTCAATCTGCTTTCTTAGCTCTTTAAGTCTTTTCAGATAATCATCCATATCCTTCAAAAGCTTGTCAAGCTCTGCACCTTTTATTTCCTTTACTTTTTCATGTTCATAATCCTTGTAAATGCCTACAATTCTTTCAAGAATCTTAAGATATCTTTTCTCAAGCATTTTCTCCTTATCAACAAAGATACTTTTCATCTTGCCAGCTGTTTGCTTTGGAGTTGGCGGAGGAAGTCCATAAAGCATAAGCAGAGCCTGGCTAGGAGTCAAAACACCCCAGTAAATGTCATGAACCAAAATATCAAGGAAAGCTGACTTTGCTCTTTTTGTTGTCTTGTCCCCCATTGACATGAACATATCAATTGCTTCAGGGCTTGGTTTCAACCTGCCCATTTTAAGCAAGGCTTTCCATGGTAAAAAGGTCCCTTTGTCATAAAGAGGCACACCGTCACGAATAAAAGTAAACATAACTGGATGAGCGTCCTTTACAGATTCCCAAAAGTCAGTCAAGAGATAAATCTGCACATTGAGAATATTTTTTTTCACACCTGCAAGAGCATTTGCTTCTGCAATATACTGGTAAATCATTCCGCGAAGCCTCTCCTTTAGCTCAAGACGAGGCATTCTTTTGATATCAGTATCATTGATAATTACAAAAGCATCAATATCTGATTCCTTGGTTACTTCGCCTCTGACAAGACTTCCTGCAATAACATAACTAACAACGTATTTATCAAATTTCCTTAAGGTTAATGATTTATGAATTTCTGCAACCCTTAATGCAGATAAAAGGCTTTTATCATGAAGAGGAAAAGACATTCCTATAGCTGAGACCATCTCAAACTTGCTGTCAAGACAAGCTTCCCATATATCTACAGGCGTCTTAATATAAACCCAGACATTTTGCTTGGTTCTCTCAATTTCAGAAACAATTTCCTTCTTTATCTTTGGGATTTCCTTGAGTTTTTCTTCCGGAATAACTATGTAAAGATGAACTTTCTTCTGCAATTTCTCAAATTCTGCCTTAGGAATATTTTCACCAATTTCTTCCTCTATGAAAGTTTTTATTGAGTGCGGCGGCAGGATTCCTATCGCTTCTGTAAAAGAATATTTCTTGACGATGAATGCTTTGAGTTTTTCAAGTTCTTTCTTTACCTTCTCAAGTTCTTTCTGAGATCTTTCAGAACCTTCCGGAACAATTGGTTTTTTCTCTGAATAATTATCAAGATTCATGCCAGGAATGTTCTGCTCTTCTTCTGGCTGTGGTGCTTTTGTCATGATGAAATTATTCTTTTAACACTTATAAAGGTTTTTGAAGTAAAACTTAAAAGCCCTGAAAATTTATGAATTAAGAGGTCCAGTAGTCTAATGGCAGAACACCTCGTTTACACCGAGGAAGCGAAGGTCCGATTCCTTCCTGGACCATGTTTTAAAATGAAATGTATAATAATTCATGGTTGCCCTTCTAATGTGGAGAAGGAAATGAACGAAGAAACAAGAACTTATGATAAACATTGGATACCTTGGACTAAAGAAAAACTTATTTCTAAAGGAATTAAAGTAGAAACTCCTTTAATGCCTAAATCTTGGGAACCAAATTATAGTAAGTTCAAAGAAGAGTTTGAAAAATATAAAGTTGAGGAAGATAGCGTATTAATTGGTCATAGTTGTGGATGTGCTTTTTTAGTTAGATGGTTAGGAGAAACAAAACAAAAGATAGATAAGTTAATTCTTGTAGCTCCTTGGAAGATACCTGATAAAGATGATGAACATAGAAAGGAATTTTATATTTATCCTATTGACGAGAAAATTAAAGATAGAGTTAATAAAATTGTGATGTTTACAGCAGATGATGAAGAAGATGAAGGTAAAGAAAGTCTAAAAATTTATAATGAAATTTTAGGAGGGAAGATTATTGAACTCAGAGGTCATGGACATTATACTATGGGAGATATGGGAACAACAGAGTTTCCAGAACTAATAAAGGAGATTGTGGAATAAAATGGAGATTCGGAAAGCAAGAGTTGAGGATGTTAATGATATCCTTAGATTAAACCAAAAACTATTTGATAATGAATATTCTAATTTTGATAAAACCCTTGATTGTGGTTGGCCTCCAAATAATAAAGATTATTTTAAAGATTCAATAAAGGATGAAAATTTTATTTCACTTGTTGCAGTATCAAATAGAAAGATTATAGGTTACCTAATTGGGAGTATTCACAAGGCAGAAGAGTATAGGAAATTAAAAGAATTAGCTGAAGTGGATAACACTTTTGTGTTAGAGGAACATAGAGGCAAAGGGGTTGGAAAAAAACTTTTTGAAGAATTCTTAGAATGGTCTAAGAAAAGAGGAATTGATCGGATGAAAGTTGTTGCCTCTTCTAAAAATAAAAAAGCAATAAATTTTTATAAGAAATGCGGTTTTAAAGATTATAACCTTACATTAGAGGGGGATATACAATGACCCCTTCACAAATATACATTCTGATTTCAGTTGTAGTTTTATTAATAATTGTCGCCTTGTTATTCTTTATGAAAAAAAATAAGAAACAAACAAGATTAACTCCTCTTGCAGGTCTGGCTTTTGCATTTATCCTGGCAGGAATAATTTTTGGAGAAAGCAGGCTGGTTGGTTATACTTTAATGGGTATTGGTGTTTTATTAGCTGTGATTGATATTATCATAAAATCAAAAAGAAAATGAAAAAAAGGACAGATGCACAATTATTTAGGGAATTGAGGATAAACACAACTATAATTGCATTAGCAATAATCATTATTTTTATTGCTGGTTTCTTTATGAAAGATATTGGGGAAATTTGGTATAGATTTATTTTGTTTATTTCAGGGATGTTATTACTAAGTTATACCTCTCAAAAATATCTTCAGGAACATCCAAAAGTCAGAATCATCATAATGTGGATATTATTTGCATTAATGTTAATTGGAATCATAATATTTTTTATGATTAATAAATAAAATGAAAAAGAAAAGAAGATTTGGTTTTTTAGAATGGTTTGTTTGGATTTGCCTTACTTTTTATATTACTTATTTATTCTCAGTAATTGATGTAAAAGATATCTGTAATGATGCAAGAGGATTTGTTATTGCATGGACACTTATTTTTACTGCATTTTATTTTCTAAATAAACTGATTAAGAAAGACTGGCAGTTTGTCTCATTAGCAGTGGTTCTTGGAATGGCTTTTGAGTATTTTATTATCCAGCCAATAAGGCCTGATAGAGATGTTACCTCTATTTTAATGTGGGTGGTCATGGTAATAGCTTATATAGCCATGTTTTATATTCCTAGGATCTTATTAAGGAAAATATTTAGAGAAAAAAGGAGGGAAAAAATAACATGAAAATGAAAAATTGTGGCCCTGGCGGAGGAGCTGTTTACGGGCTTGGATTTATCGGTGCTGTAATTTATTACATCTCAACTGCAAGTGGGTTCTGGATGGGTGTATTGGGATTCTTAAAAGCGCTTGTATGGCCAGCATTCATGGTTTATGAATTGCTGAAATATCTGGGCATGTAAATTTCAAATTGAGAGATAATTTTTTAAATTGTTTATTCTGTCTAGTTTGAACAATATATTGCGCGAGTAGTATAGTGGTTAGTATATCTCGTTGCCAACGAGGTGACCCGGGTTCAACTCCCGGCTCGCGCATTTTAAGATTATCTCCTAAAAGCCCTGATTTGACCACGCTTGGACGAATTAGGGTAAGCGAATGAAATGAGTAAGCCCTGATGGCACAATGGTACTGCACGGGACTGGAAATCCCGACCCTTTTTGGGTATCCAGGTTCGATTCCTGGTCAGGGCGTTTAATTAAATTTTATAGAAACAAAACACTTAATCCTTCATCTCAATTTTTATGTTCACGTTCTTCGGAATCTGCATTTTCATAATGTGGTGAAGAACTTTTTCATTCGCAGGAAGATCAATAAGCCTTTTATGAATTCTCATCTCAAAATTATCAAATGTAGCTGTTCCGTCCCCACAGGGGGATTTTCTGGTTGTTATTTTAAGCTTTTTTGTAGGCAAGGGTATCGGACCTGAAATGGTTATTCCTGATTTCCCCGCAATCTCTTTAATAGACTCACAAATACTATTAACTGTTTCTATGTCTGTTCCGTTTAATTTTATTCTTACTTTTGGCATTGTAGAATTAAATCAGGAGAATAGTTTAAAAAACTTTTTATAAGCAGTTATTGCACATCTGTTTGCTCTTGAGCCTCTGGTTCGTAGACTCCAGCAATGCTGAGTGTGAATTCAAAGAATCTTAGAATCACTTCGAGAACTACTATAAACGCAAGATAACTCATCGTTCCTGTGAAAAACAATGGAAGTTGGCTTATCCTTAAGCTTACTCTTGAGGTTAAACCAATAAGCATGTCAGGCTCAAAAACCGCAATACCAAGGAAAGTGAACGGAAGAATTTTAGCAAGTTCAGCAGCAAGGTCTTCTCCGTATCTTGGGATATATGAGCATATCCTTATTGAAGCCACAGCTACTGCAGAAATTATCAGGATTGTATTAATACCTATTGCCTCCTTCACAAGGAAAATTAGGAAAAAAGTAAAGACACCAAACCAAAAGAACACTATGAAAGGGACTATGAGAATATATTCAAGGAGATAAAATGCGCTCGCAATTAATTTTATAAGAGCCGGATTCTTTGATTGGTTGTACTTATTAAGGTCAAAGTCAAAGATATTCTTCTTTGATATAAACGTACGAAGCTTCCAGATAAAGGTAGAATACAGAAGAATCATAACTACAAGGGTAAAAAGCGTAACAAAACTCTGAAGCATAGGGGAAAGTGATGAATAAAATTCATTAACCACTTCAGTGAACTCTAAAAGCATTTACATCCCCTCCATAAACTAATTTATTCTTTCTTATTTTTAAATGTTTCAATAACTTTAAATATAATTCTTTCTAGTTTGTTATATGATTGATATAAGGGATTTAAGGGAAAAACCAAATCTCTACAAAAAGAGCATAAAAAAAAGAGGTCTTGGTGAAGAAAAAATAAAAGAACTCCTCTCTCTAGATGCTGAATGGAGAACTTTAAAGAAACAGGCTGACAATCTCAGGGCCCGAAGAAACAAAATAAGCCAGGAAATAAATAAGGCAAAGAAAAAAGGAGAAAAGTCTAGGGCATCAGACCTGATTAAAGAAGCAAAGAATATTCCAGAAAAACTGAAAAAAACCCAGGAGAAACTTAAAGAACTGGGAAGCAAAAGACTTATTTTATGGAAAAATATTCCTAACATTGTTTCTAAGGATGTTCCTGCAGGCGGAGAGGAAAAAAATAAAGTTCTGAAAGTTTTCAAGAAACCTTCCAAAAAGAAATTTGAAAAAGGACACGCAGAAATAATGGAGACTTATGACCTGATTGACACAGAAAAAGCTGCACAAGTTGCAGGCTCCAGATTTTATTACATGAAAGGAGACTTGGTAAAGCTTAACCTTACCCTGATTAATTTTGCTATTGATTTTTTGGCAAAAAAAGATTTCACTCCAATACAAACTCCCTATATGATAAACAAGGATGCCCTTGAAGGTGCAATAACTTTTGATGTCTTTGAAGAAGCAATTTACAAAATAGAAGGAGAGGATCTTTACCTTATTGGCACTGCAGAGCATGCAATCAATGCATACAAATCAAATGAGATTATAAAAAATAAAGAGCTTCCATTAAGGTTTGCTGGTTTTTCCACGAATTTCAGAAAAGAGGCAGGCTCTCATGGAATGGATACCAAAGGTATTTTTAGAATTCACCAGTTTGACAAAATAGAGCAGTTTGTCTTTTGCAAGCCAGAGAATTCATGGAAAGAGTTTGATTCTGTGCTAAAAAATTCAATTGAAATTTACAAAGCTCTGGAAATTCCTTTTAGGGTTGTGCTTTTATCAGCAGGAGATACAAGCAAGACAGCAACAAAAACAGTTGATCTAGAAGGATGGTATCCAAGTCAGAAAAAATACCGCGAACTAGGCTCATGTAGTAACTGCCTTGATTACCAGGCAAGACGCAGCAATATAAGATATGACGACGCAGGCAAAATCAACTTTGTCCACACAATAAACAACACAGCAATAGCAACCCAAAGAATGATGACATGCATAATTGAAAACAACCTCCAAAAAGACGGCTCAATTAAGATACCAAAAAAACTCTGGAAATATATGGGCAAAAAGAAGATTTCTGGTGTGAAGAAATAACCTTTTATTTTTATTACTTAATTTTTCTCATTTTTTCTATTAATTCAGCAGCTTCTTCATAATTATTTTTGTCTACTTCTATTATAGGTCCTTGCTTAAGTAATTTATAAAAGGAAAGATATTTTTCTTTTAATTTTTCTATTCCTAAATCTAAAGTTATTTCATTTGCTATATGACTTACCATACATCCTCCACTTCCACTAACACCTCTTGTGCTTATTATTTCTTTTTTATTATATATGGAAATTAAATGTTTTTTTCTTTTTCCTATGCTATAACCCTCAACATTAATAACTAAACCTATATCATCCAATCTCCATTCGCCACCATAAACTTCCTGTATCTCTAAAGAAGGATTAAATTGAAATAAACTCTTTTCTAAACCTCCTCTTTTTGTCAATTTTTTTATTGGAATTATATTTTTATCAAAATGGAAGAGAGGGATATCAAGTTTTGTCCTTTGGGATGGCAAAGGTGTTGGAGATAAAGTAACTTTAGAACCATAATTTTCTAATTCTTTATTCATCCATTTTTCCCTTGCTATTAATTTTTCTCCAATCTCTTTTCTTAATCTTTTTACTTTGTTTTTATAGTTATTATAATATTTAGCGAATATAAAAGAGGAGGAGAACAAAAGGGAAATGCTTAAAGGAAAAACTAGCTCGTTTTTGTTATGTAAGAATAAATTATAATGTTCGTATAACTTTGAAAGTCCTATAATTCCACCATAAATAGCCGCAATATTCCCCATTACTGTAGCTAAAATTACAGCAGCAGAGCCTATACGCCCAGAATCATAAATTTCATAAATTTTTTCTAGAATAGAGCCACTTTTAGCTAGTAGGTTATCTACTATTCCATAATTTTCTCTTTTATATTTTTTTATATCTTCTATTAATCCTTCTTCAAACTTTTTATTTTCTTTTAATATATTCACTAATTTCATTTTAACACATTTACCTTTCCAGAATAACAAACTCATCATAAATAAATTTTATAACGCTATATAGCGTTTATTTGGATTTTGCTAGAATTCTTTTTTCAGCTTTTCTCAGATGAGCACGATAAGTAGAGAAAGAGCATTTCATTAATCTTGCTAACTTTTCTATATTTATCTTTTTTGGATATTCATAATAACCCTGTTCTATCGCGAGGACAAAAGCCTTTTTTTGTTTTGGCGTTAGTTTAGGAGCCATCTTAAAAATATGGACATCTTTGACTTTTTCTTTTCTAAAATGTTTTAACTCTAGATTGTAAAGTTTTCGCGCAGCTTCTATCATATCAGAAATGTCTTTTTTTTCAAAAGAAGCTACCTCCCACTCTTCCCACCCGCTGCTTGAGATTATTATAGGTTTTACATATAAAATTGAAGGATTAAAAAAGATATGGCCGTATTTCTTTTTACTCTCTTTTTTACCAAGATAATTCAGACAAATTAAGAAATCTTTGTAAGTTTCTATCTTCACAATATTTTTTTCTTTTTCTAGATTTTGGATAAACTCTTTTTTATTTTCATCTTCTCCATCCATTAACAAAGCGGTTAGCAGATATGCTCTATTTCTTTTGGTGTAATAATGTCGAGCATACGCATACAAAGTCACATTAAATTTTTTAGCTTTTGTTCCGTAAAGACCTTTTTCATCGTACATTAAAAACTTTGCAACCCACATGACATAAGATACCTGTTATTTTTTATAAAAGTATCTTTTGAAGAAATAATAAATTATTCTGACTTAGAGATATTATAATTATAACCTTTTGGCTCAAGAACATAAAAAGAGATTCCCAATTTATTTAAAAGTTCTTTAATATTCTCCTCATGAGAAGCACCCATCACAAAAGCCGCTAAATTTTTCCCTCTTTCCTCCATTTGTGTTAATAAAGATAAAATTGATGATTCTTCTCTTTCCTCCATAATTTTTTTCCTTTTTGCATATTGGTGTTCATACCTTGCCATCAAAGAACATAAATCCCTATCCGGAGATTTTCTTTCCCCATCTGGATTCCATATTAAGTATTCCTCTTCACCATAAACCATCATTCCTTTATTGTAAAATTCACGCTCAATTTCAGAAATTTCTTCGTTGATTTTTAGATTTCTTTTGCTTAAAATTATATCTGAAATTCCAAATGTAAAAATTTTGTCGCCAAAAGTCTCTTTAATCATAAAACAGGGCAAATAATTTGTTCCTCTGAGAATGCTATCAAGCTTGTTTTTAGGGATTTCGCTTGGATATCTTGATTTACCCTCAAAAATTGAGTCCCCAAGATTTAAGCTTTCTAAACCAACTAAATCAAGGCCATGGTTCCTTGTTAGCTTTTCTAATGTTAAAAGAATATTTTTGTATATCTCTTTTCTTCTTTTTTCCATTGAATAATACCCTTTATCTGAAAAAGAAGATTCGCAACCAGTACTAATATGGTCACTTTTTATATAAAAAATATGGTCAGGGCTCTCTGGATGATCACTTTTATAAATTACATCAGAATAACTTAATTCAAATTCTGGAAGAATAATATTCTGTTTTTTGGTCATGCAATTAAAAGCAAATAAAAGAGAGACCATTAAGAAATAATCTCTTATATTTTTCAGCATATCGTAATCATAGAAAAAATCTTTTTAAATTTTTTAGTGCTAGAAGGATATAGTTTCTAAAAAACATAAATGCTTATAATATTATTTAGATTTTTCAAATCATGGACTTAGACCATCTTACATTAGATATTCAATATCATCTTAAGAGTGATAAATTTGAAATTAAAAGCGATATCAATAAGAAAGGAAGAAAAGAATTAGTTGAAACTTTTTTAAGGGGACAGATAGGTGCTGGTAAAGATTATGCCAAACCAAATAAAGAGGATGTCTACCGTATTCAACTAAAATGGTATCCTGAAAATGATAAAATAGAAGTTAGCACTAATACTGGAAACAAAGGGTTAAGAGATGGGATTCTTATACACTTCTTGAGAGAAATAGATAAAGTTTAAAAACAAATTACTTTATTTTAATTCGTGCTCGTGTGGTCTAATGGCTATGACGCTAGCCTGTCGCGCTGGAGACCCGGGTCCGATTCCCGGCACGGGCGTATAACAAAAAATTTAAAAAGCTCAAGAGCACTATATTTTCAGCCCAGAGGGGAAAGAGTTCTGATAAATTAAGATGAAAATCAATAAAAACAAAATTAAGAAAGGTTTAAAGATTGCTACAGCAATAGCATGCCCTCCTTTAGGATTTGGTTTATTGGGAGATACAAAAAATAGCAGAGGAGCACTTACAATAGTGGGGGCGTTAGCCTCAATGGCAATTAATGGATTTGTGGTTCTCCCTCTTCATGGGGATAGGAATAAAATTTGTGATAATCCCTTTATAAAAGAGAATTTTAATGTTAATGATACTCCTAGAGGTTTAATTGAAGTAGTTACCTCTCCTATCGCTCTTTATTTAGATATGCATAAAAATACATATTTAGAAACTAAGTCAGAAGAAGATAATAAGACTCATTCTTACAACATAAAAGGACATGATGCAATCACATTCAATGATGGGAAGTATAGTTTGAATTTTGGTCCTGAAAGTAGTTTTGGTTATTATGGAAGAAAATCTCTGGAACAAGCTAAAGATGAAGTAATAAAGTATGAAAAATTAAAAAGGAATTATATGCAAAAGGGAGATCTTCTCAAAGCAAAAAATGCACAAAAAGATTTGAAAATAGCAAAAACTAAGTTGGAACAGATAACAATTGACTATAATAATACAAAAAAAGCATTTCAAGGAGCTGTGGACAAAATGAATCTTGAAATGAAAAGTCTTTCTCAGGGGGGAGATTAAATGAATCTAGAAGATTTAATGTATTTAACTGTAGGGTTTATCATAGGAGACATAGTTGTGTCATTTAATGATTATAATAAGTATAATGCCATCCCAAAAACTGAACAAGTTCAACAGGGATATGTTGCCCCAAATAAAATTAAAATTGAATGTAAAAATTGGGATACGACTGATAGTCTCCCAGAAACTTACATGAAAATTGGTGGCAAGTCATATATATTAAGAGAAGATAGTCTGGGAAAACCAATAATCTCAGATTATGAGATAATTCCTGGCAGGGTTATTCCAAAAGAATAAATTCTCTAACTCCCAACCCACATTTTAAAAACTCTTCTTATTTTTCTCATTTATGTCGTGGAAAAGTGTTCTCGGTTTTATGTTCTTCTTATTAGTATTTGGGCTTCTACTTGTTTATTGGTTTTTTCCTCTTAGTGAAAAAAGTTTTCTGATTGAAAATTCTGGAGATAGCAACTTCACTTTAAATGCATCTTTAGATACAAGCATGCAGTTTTACGAAAACATGAGATACCCGGACTCAGAGATTTCTTATAAAATTGAAAATTGTCCCTTGCAGAAAAAAGATGAAATGATGCGTGCGTTTGACTTGATTAAAAATTTTACTATTTTGGATTTTTATGAAGCCAATAATCTGGGTGAGGAAGAAATAAGCATAACCTGTGAAGACACAATTATCAGAGGAGAAAAAGGCGCTTTCATTGCCGGTGAAGGAGGAGTTACTAAACTTGTTGCAACAGAAAATTTCAATGTGATCCTTAACGGAAAAGTTCTGCTTTTACGGGAAACACAATGCCAGGACCCTCTTGTCCCAACTCACGAACTTTTACACGCTCTGGGATTTGACCATTCAGAAAATCCAAACAATGTAATGTATCCAACAATAAAATGCGGGCAAACAATCGGGAAAGACCTTATCAATCATATAGACTACCTTTACTCTTTTCCCAGCCTTCCTGATTTATCTTTTGAAAACGTTTCTGCAACAACACACGCAAGATATCTTGATGTTGCTGTAACTGTTATGAACCACGGCTTGCAGGACTCTGAAAATTCTACGATAATAATTTCCTCAAACGGAAAAAGTTTAAAGGAATTTGATGTCGGGCCAGTATCAATCGGAAGCGGACGCATAATAACACTAAAGAATATAGTTACCTTAACAAGGCCAGAAGAACTTGAG
>Ga0315549_1001639_pt1 | contig 22810 bp, 14 predicted proteins | sample SalMarSW160200MG_FD_203101 | JGI IMG/M metagenome (GOLD analysis project Ga0315549, IMG submission 203101) | Salt marsh sediment microbial communities from the Plum Island Ecosystem LTER, Massachusetts, United States - Salt Marsh Sediment SW1601-200 ... | reverse complement strand
AGGATTATAACTTGACTTTAATTATTGTTGAGCACAGATTAAACCGTGTTTTAGATATTGCTGATAAAATATTAATCCTAAGTGATGATGGAACAGTTAGAGTAGAGGGAGATATTCAAAGAATATTAAAAGAAGAATTTGAATTAGTAAAAATAAGTAATCTTCGTATTCCTTGGATATTGGAGATTTATAATATGTTTATTTCTAAAGTTCAAGATATTAATTTATTAGACAACAATATAAATTTCCAGAATTTTATAAATTATATTGGTAATTTAAAATATCAAGATCTTCAAGAATTTAAGAATATCCTCATTGATACAATAATAGAACCAACAATTATAAGGGAATATGAAGAATATGAGCAAATAATAGATTTTGAGAACTTATACATCAATTCTTTAAAAAATAAATTTAATAATCACAAGAATGAAGATGAAAAATCAAATTTAAAGATAAATAAATCAGATAATATAATTTTAGAGACTAAGAATTTATCATTTACTTATCCTAATTCAGGAATTAAGGCTATAAAGAATCTTTCTATTAAAATTAAAAAAGGAGAATTTATAGGATTAATTGGACCTAATGGTTCAGGAAAAACTACATTTTTGTACTTATTAGCAAATTTATATGATCCTACCTCTGGAACTATTTACTTTAAGAATATTGAACTACCTGAGATAGATCAAAATGAATACTCAAAAAAAATTGGATTTATATTTCAAAATCCAGAAAAGATGATATTCAAATCTTCCATAAAAGATGAAATTCTTTATGGAGCTAAAAATTTTAAACTTCTTGATGATATCAGTGAAAAATATTTATCTAAACTAATAAAACTTATTGGTAAAGAGGATCCTGATAAAAATCCATTTCAGTTAAGTTGGGGGCAAAAAAGGAGACTTAATCTAAGTTGTATATTTATTTACAATCCTGATATTATTTTATTAGATGAGCCATTCATAGGTCAAGATCAAAGAACAATTGATTTTCTTATTGAAACGTTATATATTGAAAATAAAAGAGGTAAGACAATTATAATATCTTCACATGATTATCAATTACTTTTAAAATATACAAATAGAATAATAGAACTTGATAAAGGAGGAAAACTTAAAACTGATGATTCAAATGAGAATTTTTTTAGTAAAAACAAAAAATTAGGGCCAATGTTATTATTAGACAAAATTAACAGAAGATTAAATGATTTGAGTAAATAAATGACTAGAAAAAATAAAATTTTAGATAATAAACTATATACATTTGCATATATTCCAGGAAACTCCTTTATGCATAAATTGAATCCTATTTCTAAAATCTTTTTTTTGATTATTTTGACATTTTCAACATTTTTAATTAAAAGTCTAATATTTTTAACTCTAATCTTTTTATCCTTGATTATTTTAGCATTAATGAGCAATATTTCTTTAAAAAACCTTATTTTAAAATTAAAATTCATATTTTTTATTCTAATTTTTAGTATCTTATTGAATATTTTCTTTAATGCTATTCCAGACCAAAATGATGAGGTTTTATTTTATTTATTTAATCTACCATTTTTAAAAATAAGGAGATTAGCAGTATATTTCGCATTAAAAGCTTTTTTTATTATTTTAATTCTATATACATCTACAATTATATTTACTTATACTACTAAAATGAAAGATTTTGTATATTCATTGATGAGATTAAAAATCCCTTATAGATATTGCTTTGCATTTATGGTTGCAGTAAGAAATATCCCTTTAATTCAACAAGATGCAAGAACTATAGCGTTAGCCCAAAAGGCAAGAGGATTTGATTCTGAAAAAGTAAACACAATAAAAAAAGTATATTTTCTAATATTTGAACGCCTTATTGCTACAATTGTTTCTACACTTAGAAGAACCAACACTACATCAATATCGATGGAAAATAGGTGTTTTGGAATATATAAAAAAAGAACAAATTTAATTAAAATTAATTTTAGGAGGTTAGATGTCTTTTTTTTGATCATTTTTTCTTGTCTCTTCCTATTATTAATTTTATATATTCTTGAAATTATACCTATTCCTCACTTTCCATCATTATATTCTTTTTTTTTAAGATACTTCTAAAATCGTTCATATTTTAGTTTTATTAGGATTAATCATATATAAACCGAAATATTTTAAGTACTAATACTATTTATCTAATTATCAAGAAAATAATCAATGAGGATTTAAAATATGCTATTTGATATTAATGATGAGGAGATTCATAGAATTAGATATATTTTTGGTACATTTGACGAAGATGAGAGTGGGAGTATAACAATTAATGAAATAGGAAATATTTACAATGCACTTGGACATGAATTTTCTGAAAATGAGCTTACAGATATGATGAAAACTATTGATTTAAATAAAGATGGCTATATTACTTTTCATGAGTTCCTAGGTTTGTATAAAAACCATGTATTCTTTAAAGTTCAAGAACAAAAACTAATTCAAGCTTTTAAAATATGCGATTGTGATGGAAATAAGTATGTCTCATTGGATGAATTAACACGAATTATGCATGAAGTAGGTGAGAGTTTAGATAATAAACAGATCAATGATATGTTGAAAGAAGTAGATAAGGATGGAGATGGAAGAATAAACTTCAGAGAATTCATCCAATTAATGAAGAAATAATAAATCATTTGAAATTATTGTTGGCTCTCAATTAACATCTTTATGAATAAATTATATATCAGCATTTAATTGTGAAATTAATAGATCTACTTTTTCATATGGGATATTTCCTAAAAATAGATAATCAATTATTTTATTTAATGGAAGATCAAGCAAGCCCATATCCATATCATCAAGGGTGTCAATAAAATTCTTATCTAATTGTGCATTAGATATATCCTTTACCATTTCTTTTAGTAATTTGCGACCATTTGGATGAGTTAAAATCTCTTTTAATAAACTATATCGACTAAAAGATATCTTTAATTTTTGTTCAGAAGTCATATTAATAATTTTTTTCAGTTTTATATCTTCACTTGAACTACCCACCAAGATTTCGAATTCTCCACTTTCAACAACCCACGTCTTATATTTAGAATCCCAGTATGCAAAATCTCTCTCATTTAACATAAACTTAACTTTTTTAGCTTCCCCCACGTCTAATTCAATTTTTTTGAAAGCTTTTAATTCTTTAATTGGGCGAATAATGGTTGATTTTATATCTCTTACATAAACTTGTATTATTTCTTTTCCTTTTCTTGAACCTATGTTTTTTATAGTAACAAATAGCTCGAGTTCCATTTTATTCGTAATAGTCTCTTTATTAACTTCCAAATCTGTATATTCAAAGGTTGTATAAGATAATCCAAAACCAAAAGGGAATAATGGTTTTATTTTCTTTTTTTCATAATATCTATATCCAATAAAAAGACCCTCTCCATAAATAACATCACGATTACCAAAATTAATAAAAGATGGATTATCTTCAAGTTTAATTGGAAAAGACTCAGATAATTTACCCGATGGATTGATTTTTCCAGTTAAAATATCCACAATGCTACTCCCAAATGCTTGTCCTGCTAACCATGCTTCAATAACTGCTGATGGATAGCTGATCCAAGGCATTGTGACGGAGGAACCATTTGATAGAACAACAATCGTATTTTTTTGTACTTTGCAAATCTCTTCTATTAAATGATTATGAGATAAAGGTAGATCCATATGCTTACGATCTCTTCCTTCGGTTTCGTATGATGGGGGTAACCCAGCGAATATTATGGCGACATCAACATTTTTAGATATATTAACTGCTTCCTGTATTAAATCCTCATTTATAGTATCTGAATTATAACCTTGAGCATAAAGTAATTCTCCTTTATTATCAACTCGGTTTTTTAAACATTCAAATGGAATATCTAATTTCGATGGAGTGATTTCTGAACTTCCTGCTCCTTGATAGCGAGGATTTAAAGCAAAGTCCCCTATTATCGCTATTTTCTTTAATTTTTCAATTTCTAAAGGTAAGATATTATTTTCATTTTTAAGTAATACAATTGATTCATTTGCAAATTCTCGAGCTAATTGGTGATGTGTTTCTCTATCATACTCACCTATATCTTTACGATTTTCATAAGTTTTGAATATAGCTGTTAAAACTCTAAAAACGGCCTCATCAATTATTTTTTCATCTAATTTACCATTTTTAATAGCATTTATTACTTCCTCATCGTGAAATTGGTTTTTAGTTGGCATCTCTAGGTCAAGTCCATTTTTTATACTATTTTCCTTATTGTTAGATGCCATCCAATCAGAAACAACAAATCCTTTGAATCCCCATTCTTTTTTAAGTATATCACGTAGAAGAAAACTATTTTCCGAAGCATTAATACCATTTATTTTATTATATGAAGTCATGATCGTCGTTGGTTGAGCTTTTTTTACAATTATTTCAAATCCCATAAGATATAATTCTCTCATTGTTCTTTCATTCACAATGGAATCCGATACAAAACGTTCATATTCTTGATTATTTAAAGCAAAATGTTTAAGTGTAGTTCCTATTCCTTTACTTTGTACACCATTAACAAAAGCCACTCCTATTTCACCCGTCAATATAGGATCCTCAGAGTAATACTCGAAATTACGACCACATAATGGTGATCTTTTTAAGTTTACTCCTGGACCAAGAAGAATTTGAACATCTAATGAAATACATTCCTCTCCTAATGTTTCTCCTAACTTTTTAACAAGATCTGTATTCCATGAAGATGCTAAACCTGGAGAAGTAGGATAACAAGTAGATTCAATACCTTTCTTTACTATTCCTTCTAGTTCTGCTACTTTTCTTATACCATGAGGACCGTCAGCTAAAAATATAGAAGGAATATTTAATCGTTCAATAGGATAGGTTGTCCAAAATGTCTCTCCCGTTAATATTTGAACTTTTTCTTCAATTTGCATTTTATCAATAATGTCATTTATCACAGAATCTTCCATAATATCACTAAAAATATAGTATAGTTTTAAGAAATATAATTTCTTTTAATTATTTTTGTCTTTAAAAATATAAAATTTAAAGTAAAATAATAATTTAGAGTTTTATCAGATCTTTTCACTCAAGAGATATATTTTACATTTAACCTTTTTTCACGATTTATAAGAAATAGTTTCCATTTATTTAACTTTTTAAAACTAATTCCGGGGATTTTTTTTGCCACTGAATTTATTTTATAATCGCGTAAATCTTTGATTTTACAAATTCCATGGTTATATAGTTTCTCAGCTGTTTTTAAACCAATTCCAGGGATATCAGTCAATAGAAATTCTAATTCAGGGGAATTAATAACATCCTCGAGGTTATCTGTGAATTTTTCTATTAATATCTTTGAAGTTTCAAGTTCTTTTTCTTTTTCATTAAGATCTCGTCGCTGTGTTACAATTATTTCTTTTAAAATCTCAATATTTTTGGGTAATTTCATATTTTGAATTTTAAGTTCATCTTCTAATTTTTGTATTGTTTCATTTTGTTCATTTATTTTAATCTTTCCATTTATATTTTCATTTTTTAATAAACTTATTTTCTGTTTTAGTTCAGAAATAACTTTAGTTTCTTTTTCAATAAAATCTATTTTACCTTTTAATTCAGTATTCATTTTTTCAATTCCCCTTTCTTATTAGATAAATAAAGACACTTTATTCCTTACATTATATAAAAATTTTAACTAAAATATTTTTACATTCATCTTTAAATTTCTGCTGATATCCGCTAAAAAAAGTTAAGGAGAATAAAATATGTATCCTAAAGCTTATTATGGTGCTGTTATTTTATTTTTCTTCTTTTTAAACTTTAAATATCTTTTATAGAAAAATGAAATAATCGAAATTATAATCATAACTGTGAAAATGATAAATATAGTTGGATCTTGAAAATCGGTTCCAATTAATACACCATGTATATAAGCGAAAAATAAAGCAACATAGTTTAAGGCATGCAAATATCTCCATATTTTTGAGATTTTTTTTCTTAAGATTACAGCAATTATGGCAACATAGATTAAAATTAGAGCAGGACGCCCCGCTAATCTCCAAAAATCATTCCATGGGTAAAATATAGGTATAAAGATTGTGATATCCAATTGATCAATTGCAAAGGCAAATGGGTGAATAGTAATTAGGATCAAACCCAAAATAGAATAGATATGATGTATTTTCATAAATGATTTACCAAATATCTTATAAATCTTTGGAATAAATGATGTTAAAATCGTTGCAATAAATAGACAAATGAATCCAAATAATGCTGCGAATCTTATTATAAGATCAAGACTATTTTTGATTGGAACAATTTTTATTATTAGTAGGATTAATATTAAAACATTTCCTATTATTAAAAAAAGTATATTTCTTTTAGTTGACATAAGTATTGTTAAATTAAAGGAAAATAAAAAGATTTATTTTCAAATAACATTCAATTTGATAATTGAAATATAAAAGAAAAAAGAAAACACTTTCTAAAATAATAATTGTCCCTATCGAAATTACTCTGTAATAATCTAACTTATTTCTCTATTTTAAGTTAAGATTTTTTTCTTTAACTAAGTAATTTCGAGTAGAGATTAATAGAATTACTCCACTAATAACTGCTACAACTCCTGCAATCCAATGTATGCAAAAATAAGTTAAATTCTCATCAAGAACTATTGCAGAAATAATAGCTCCGATTAAACTACCAAGAAAAGTACCAATTAATTCAATAGAACCATAAAAAGATTGTCCAATTGCTTTTTGATCTTTAGGTAAAGATATATAAATCCCAAATGTTGAGGTTGGCCACCACATTCCATAAACAATACCATTAAATATTTGGAATATATAACCCCAGTAAATATTGCCATAAAAAATTATGATAAAAGGCATAAAAGCCATACGAATTCCTGAGATGATATATGAAAGAACGATTACATTTTGCCATCCAATTTTCTTAACCTGCTTAGCAAGTATAGTCATTACTGGCCATTCTGCTAATGCTGCTATGCTATAAATCCAAACCAGTTCAAAATAATTGTTCTGTGAAAGTATATTGTAAAACAAACCTTGTACTGAAAGTGTTGTTCTAAACGCTATAGCATAGAAAAGGCTAGCAATAATAAAAGAGATATAGATTCGATTTCTAAATAGTCTACTATAATTGCTTAATAAAGTGGATTTTTTAGTGTTTATTTCAACAGGGACCACTTGATCCGATGGAGATAATTCTAAAGAATGGTGCTTTGATAATATAATTTTTTCATTCACAGCAATAATGAACCATATTGATAAAATCATTAAACCAATAGAACAAATTATAAAATTGATCCACAATCCTGTTTCATTAAGAATTAATCCTCCGATAGGAAGCCCTATAGCCCAGCCTAAGCTTCCAAAACGACGATAACGGGCGAATAGATTAATATTATGATATCTTTTCTCTATTGGGTCATCTGGAATATCGCTAACTCTATCAGATAAATTATAAACGAGTACATTGGAAAGAATATCCCCATTTGGTGAAACTTGAATAATAATAGTTAGTACTAGCATCATCAAAAAGGAATTCACATATATAGTCATTGTTGAGACAATAATAAGACTGAAATTTCCTATTGTAATATATTTCTTTATATTTTGAGTTTGATCAACGATTTTTGACCAAGAATTTTGAAAGATAAGAGATAAAATCGGAGCTAAGGCAGCATTAATTAAAATTTGAGTTATCGAGAAATTAAGAACTTCTTTAAAATAAAGTGGTTGAAATACAATCCAATATGATAAGAACCAATATCTAAAAAAAGTATAAATTTGTAAATAGCGATATTGCCTCCTTAATTCTGGTGATAAATTTCTAGTATAAGATATCATTAATTATTATTATAAAAATAAAGTAAAATATTAGTCTATATTAGATACAAATATTGAAAGCTCTATTTATTTTCTTATAATTCCTCAATATATAAGATAGAACTTTCCTATTTATATAAATCTAAAATTTAGATTAATAATATTCCTCATTAGTTTATTTTTACTAAAAATATAGCTTTTTTTATTTTCAATAAACTCTTCTTTTTATTCAGAATTAGGTATGGATTATTTATATATATTAAACAAAAAATTATAAAAATTTAAATAGTAATAAAAATTATATCCTTTAGGTCCAACTAAATATATCAAATATATCTTTTAGATTAAGGATCTAAAATAGGAAAATGATTATCTAATCATCATTATATGGTTAATAATATCAATAAATCTCCTAGATAATGGATAAAATACTCTTAATAAATTTATAGATAGATTTGAAAATAAAATGGGTGTAACAGTATGTGTTCAAATTCAAAAAATATTGGTGTAAATTATTCTAATTGGTTACCTAAAAAATTTTTAAGTACCATCATTGCTTTAATTATATTTATCCTCATAATTTCTTTTTTTCCAATATTATTATTGGTGAGAATAATTTTATGGCTTATTTCAGGTATTTTCCTGATTGCTTTTATTTATCTATCATATATGTATTTAACATTCTCTAAGAATGATAACCATCTACCAAAAGAAGTATGGAATTTAGTTATAAAGAAATTAATTTGGGATGGAAAAGGAAAGGCTCTTGATATTGGTACAGGTTCAGGAGCACTTGCTATTAGTTTAGCTAAAAAAAATCCTGAGGCAAAAATATGGGCTATTGATTATTGGGGAAAAATATGGAACTACACCAAAAATTTATGTGAAAATAATGCATATATAGAAAATGTTCATGATAATATTGTATTTCAAAAAGCAAGTGCTTCAAAATTACCTTTTGATAACCAGGAATTTAATGCAATAGTAAGTAATTTTGTATATCATGAAGTTAGAGATCTTAAAAATAAAAGAGATGTACTCAGAGAATCATTTCGTGTTTTAAAAAAGGATGGAGTATTCGCTTTACTAGATAATTTTAGAAATAGCAGAAAATTTGGAAGTTTTGATGATTTAATTAAATCTATTAAAGAATGGGGTATACAAAAAATAAATTATTTAGATGTTTTAGATGAAATCAGAATTCCAAAATTATTAAAACCAGAATTTAACAAAGCAGTTATTATATTTGGAATTAAATGATGTAGGTATATCTAAATAAAATATGATAAAAGAATAATAAAAATGAATAAAAAGTTGATGAAATGAATAATAATATTGAAAATAAACCATCCGAGACAGCAGGATTTATAACATATTTTCGTGCTTGTTCAAATAAAGAAAAAAGACCACAATTAAGAGGACCAGATTATTTAGCTAAAGTTTTTCATATTGGTTCAGCAAAAATAAAATTGAAAATTTCTAGAATTCTTTTACCTCTTTTGAAAAAATATATTCCTGGAATATATGAATGGGTAATTGCTAGAACATTTGTTTTCGATGAAATATTTCAAGAGGCCTTAAAAAATAAGTATGATCAAATTATTATTTTGGGTGCTGGTTTTGATTCGAGAGCTTTTCGTTTTAAAAATTATAATATAAACACTGATATTTTTGAATTAGATATTCCAACAACTCAGGAATGCAAGAAAAAAATTTTAGAAAAATCAAATACCGAGATTCCAAAAAACCTAATTTATGTTCCAATTAATTTTAATAAAAATGACCTGTATACAACCTTACATAAAAAAGGTTTTAAGAAAAACGCTAAGAATTTATTTTTATGGGAAGGAGTCACCGAATATTTAAATGAAGATGTTGTAGATTCTACACTTAACTTTATTAAACAAAATTCTCTCCCTAAAAGCCAAGTTGCATTAACATATGTTTATAAAGAAATTATTGAGGGTGATTTTAGATTTTATGGTTCAAAACAAATAATAAAAATGACATCAAAAGTAGGTGAACATTATCAATTTGGCATTAAACAAGGAGAAATTGAAAAATTTATTAAAAAAAGAGGATATAATTTGCTTAAAAATTGGACACCTGAGGATTTAGAAAAAGAATATTTAACTGATGAAAATGGTTGCTTGTATGGAAAAATTGGGGAATATCAATGCATTGCATTAATAGAAGTAAAATAATTTTTTAATCAATATCCGTATAATAAGTTTAATTATTCTATATTCATATTTTTTTGAAGAAAATAATTTATATAAAAAAAAAATAAATGATCAAATATTTAATCAACGGATTACTTATTTAAGTTATAGTATTTCATATTTTTCTTAATTAAATTTGGAAAATACATCTATGAGATTACTATATAAAATATAATAAATAAAATGAAAAAAATGTCATATAATAATTTTAGAGCTCCTCGACCAATGCATAAGGTAACTTGTGCGGATTGTGGAATGGAGACAGAAGTACCTTTTAAACCTGATGGTACTCGCCCTGTCTATTGTAGAGATTGTTACCGAAAAAGAAAACCAAGACGGTTTTAATATCTTTACTTATATTGATTAGTATAAGCTTTTAAGGTTAAATTAAATATTATTCCTTCTAAAACTCAAACTGATTTAATATATATATAATTAAATAATTCTAATCCTCTTTTTTTTTATCTTTCTTACTGATATATTATTTTTTACCTTTAATGATTTCTTCTCCCAATTGTCTTTCATAATCTGATTTTACTTTCAAAAAGCATACAATTCCCCCGAAAGATTCTAATAATGATCCTGCTGGATTCTCATTATCAATAATTTTTGTTTTAATCCCTCGGTTTCTAATAATCTGCAAGAGTTGATATACTCTGTTTTTTTGAGGATTATTATTTATATAATTAGTAGTGAGAATAATATATTCAGGATACAATTTTAAGGGTTTATAATTTTTCTTTTTTTTCCCTCCTCTATAAATTAACTCTTCAATATCAATCAAAGTATATAAAACTAAACCTTCTTTTGGATTATTCAACCGTTTTTTTAAATTAGCAATAATTCGCCCACCCTCATCTACTTCGGCAGTCTTGATTGCCTCAAAATAATGTTTAGATTGAATAAATGCTGTCGCTTCATCATGATTCTGAATTGAACCTGATATAGATTTAAAGATGACTGAGTTGGGATTCTTTTCTTGAAACATCCATTTTTGATGAGATTTAATATGATTAATAAAATCTTCTGAATATTTCTTCTTAATTGGATTGATTAGTATAATTATTCTGAGACCTTCACGAATAAATGGGCGAATAACATCAATAACCTCCTCAAAATACTTATATTTTTGGGACTTTTCCATAAACGTATATTTTTTTTTTGATCTTAATATCTTTATAAATTTTACACGTTTGCTATATGCAATCCAAATTAAAATATCTTTAGATTCTAATCCAATAAGGATTGCTACAGGATATCCTCGTGTTTGTCTTCTTTTTTTTTTCCCCATAAATCCATCTTTTAATCTTTTTAACTTATTGCATTAATTAATAATTCTTTTTATCTATAACGATGAATATGAAGAATAATCATCTTAAATATCCTAAATTACCAAAAAGTATGATATATAAGTTTCTTTAAAAATTAAAACTAAAATAAACCTTTAAAATCTTCTTTAAGACTATTAATTTGTTGTTTTTTTATTATTACCTATATAATTAGAATTTATATATCCACAATAAGTTTAAGAATCAAAAATCCTTCTTTTTTACTAGATATTTAATTAGAAATGAAAAGAATTTACCATGAGTAATGAAAAAAAGGTAGAGATTGAAAAATTAATTTCTTATGGAAAATATAAAGACGCTTTAACTATTCTAAAATCTATAAAGAATGAAAGAACACTTTCTGACGATGAAATATTAACAAAAATGTATATTAAGATTTTTATTTATCTTGATAAAGGTTTTTTTGAGAAAGGTCGGAAATTAACCAAAAAGATGATGGATGAAGCAAAAAAAAAAAAAAATTCTTTAAGAGAAATCGATGCAATTTCTGGAAGAATAGAACATAATTTACCATCTCGTTTATTAATTGATTCTTATGAATTATTGGATAAATCGGAAGAAATATTAAATAAATTACAGGATAGGAATAACAATGAAATAAAGAAGAGAGAAGCTTATATATTATATTTAAGGGCTAGGACTCTCCATTATGATCACAAATTTGTAGAAGCATTAGGTTATTATGAAAAGAGCTATGAACTTAGAAAAGAAATTCAAGATAAATTTGGAATGATGTATTCATTGTTGAATTGGGGTTCACTTTTGACAGTATTTGGAAATTTTGAAGATTCAAGAAGTAAGATTAACCAAAGTTTATCTCTAGCAGAAGAATTAAACCTTGAGGTTGCGATAAGCTGGAGCCTTATCAATTTGGCGTGGATCGAATATAGTGTTAGAGATTCTGATAAGGCAATTTCTTATATAGAAAAATGTCTCTTAATATGTGAACTTAAAAATAATTCATATCAAATTGCATTGTGTAATAACACTCTTGGAACTATCATGTATGAAAAAGGTGACTATAAAGAAGCCATTTCCTTAATTAATAAATCTCTTAATTTAGCTCTAGAATTGGGGGATCCTATGAATTTAGCAACAATATACAACAATCTAGCTACTATATATAGCCAAACAGGAGAATTTAAAAAAGCAAAAGAATATTGTAGTAAAATATTAGAATTTCCTGATGTTTTAAACACTCTTACATTTAAAACCTTATTTTTAACTACTATAGGAAAAATTCATGGAGAATGTGGTGATTTTATAAAGGCAAAAGAATCATTATTAGAAGCTCTTGATTCAATAAATGATCTAAATATGGTAATATATTATTTTCGGAATTATAAAGCTACTATTGCAAAAATCTACCACTATTTAATCATTCTTTCTCTTAATAATAAAGAATTTATAGAAGCGAATCTATATCTGAAAGAATTATTAGAGGTAAGTAAAAAAAATGCTTCATTCAAACAAATTGACCAAATATATCTCTTAGATAAAGCAAGTATTTTAAAATCATCGGATCGATTGGTTGATAAAATGCAAGCTGAGGTTATTCTAAAAGAGCTTATTAAAGAAGAACATGCTGATTATGATACTACTATTGAAGCTATGGTAATTTTATGCGAATTATTACTATATGAATTAGAATTATCTGGAAATGAAAATATCTTTAATGAAATAGAACAAATTACTGATAAATTGCTAAATATCTCGAAATCTCAAAATCTATATAATGTTTTATCGGAAACATATTTTTTTAAAGCAAAACTTTCTCTCCTCCATTTAAATACTAAAGAAGCACGCTATTTACTTACAAAAGCTCAAAATATTGCTAAAGAACATGGATTAACAAGATTAGCAAATAAAATATCATCTGAGCATGATTCCTTCTTAGAACATTTAGATGAATGGGAAGAAAAAGTAAAGCAAGATGTACCTTTACAAGAATTATTGCAATTCACTCAACATGACTTTTTATACTCAAAGATGGTAAAACAAAAATTAGATAAATTAAATAAAGAAAATGAAACTGCAGTCTCCCTTCTCTTGCTTCATAGCTATGATGGAAGATGCTTTTATAATAGAGTCTTCGAGGAGATGAATATTAATGATGGAGATCTTATTACGAATTTTATTTCCGCAATTAATTCGTTTGGAAAAGAAGTTTTTTCTCATTCAGGGACAATTGATCGAATAAAGCATGGAGATTATATGATAGTATTTAATTCAAAAGGGGATTTATTATTTGGATATGTATTTAAAGGACAATCGTATTCCGCTCTCTCTAAATTGGATTATTTTATTGATAATTTATATAACCTTGAAGATATTATTAGAGAGATTAAATCTTCAGTTCTTACTCATATGGAGATATCAGCGAGATCATATCATAATATTAATAAATTGGCAGATGAAATCTTTGTTTTAAATAAAGGATTAGATATATTAGAGAACTAGACTTCTTTATAAAATATAATCATAGATTATTTATTTTATTTATAAATCTCTTATGAATCTAACCAGATCTGATGCTTCCTTTAATTTTCTTTTAATTAAATCATCCATATCATTAGGTATATCTTGTAAGTTTTCCTCCATTTTGATAAGATCATATGCCATAGAAATGGTATGGAAAATATTACCTAAATTATGAGAATATTTATCTTTCATATCATTTTTTTCAAGTTCTGTATTCATAAGTCTTAGATCTAATAAAGCTACAATCGCAGAGACTAAAAGCATGTTAAAAAATATTATGTCCATACCTAGGGCATATAATCTCAAATACTCAACTTCAAGACTCTCAATAATCGTAAATAATAAAGCTAAGAATACTGTGGACAAAGCCATACCAAGAAACGCATGTGAAAGCGTTTTTTTTTTTAAATATATCCTAAAGACCATAAATGCACTTATTAAACAAAAAATAATTATCAAAATTTCAAATGAAATCGTGAGAATTAAAAAGGGAACAGAAGTAATCATTATAGAATTAACTGGAAATTTAATTCTATTTTTCTTAAATATATTTAAATATTCTTTAAATACATGAATAAAGATTATTATTGCTCCTGAGCTTAAGAATATTCTACTTATAAAATGCCCAATTTCGCCCTGAACACCTTGAGTAACAATATCATTAATGGTACTAATAACAACTCCGATCGTCGCAGAAATATATGCTAAAAGTAGAATTTTCAAATCTTTACGCTTTTGATAAACGATTGTCATTATTATTGATGCAATAATACCTAAAAGCGAGAGAATTATACTTAATTGAGGATAAATTGTAGGCATATTATTTCACTCTTCTGTAAATTCTTTTTTAAAGACACTTGTAGGAATATTAATAATTGATATATTAAACCATCTAATTATATATAAAATATTGGTTACATATATAAAATTCTAAAATTAATTTTAATTATTAATCATTCTATTAGGAGAAAAACTAACTCTAAGGTTGTTCAGCACTTCATTTGGTATATTGCTCAAAATATAATCATATGTATTACTTTTCTCATTACTTTAAAAGACTTAAAGAAAAATAAAAAAAAGATCTAGAATTTTGGATTGAATATTGATTAATAATTTGAATTTCATTAAAAATATCTGTTTTTTTATTTTAAAATTTAAACAAAATCATTCTCATTAAATTGAATTTATATTGCTGGGTTATCCATAGGTGACATATATGTCTACTTTTTTTTCTATAATTATTATTGACGTTTTGATTTTCTAATTTCTTAATAAATATGATAGTATTAATTAATATAAATCAGGAAAATTATCTTTTTTAATAATTTTAAATCAATAGATAAATTGATATAATATATATTAATCTTTTAAAATTGATTTAAAGTATTTAAATTCCTGAAACTTTTAGTTTGTTTAGAATGAATTTCTGATTTAAAATATGTCTCTTTTTCATTGATATGAATTTTATAAATAAAATCAAAAATGCGCAAAATGTTAAGATGCCACCTAATAATATGATTATTTATCTTTAGATGTTTAACAATATCAGAATATTCTACTCCAGGATTTTTTATAATATAATCATATATTTTCTTTCTCTTCAGAACCATTAAAACATCTTCTCTGAGGAAACTAGATCCTTCAACTAATATTTTTCTTTTTAAAAAAGAGGAGATTATCTCTTTGATATCTTTTTTATTGATATTTATATTGTCTTTTTCAAATTTTATTCTAATATAAGGAATGATTTGACACAATTCAAAAACCCTAAATTGATTCAGATAATTTTTAATTACTTGATATACCAATCTTTCCTTATCAATTAATTCAGAAGACATTTTATAAAAACACATCTTAATTTATATTATTCAATAGGATTATTGATAAAAGTCGTTAAGCATTTCTTTAATAATTCTCTGTCGCTCATTAGGACTTAAAATTAACATTTCCTTGATAAATTCCTTCTTCTCATATTCGTTGTCCCAACTTAGTTTTTCAATATTTTCAAGGAAATCTTCTTGAAGTATAGTTATTCTTATATCTTTAAATTGATCAATTCTTCTCAGAAGTTCCTCCTCTTCAAAAATTTGAATAAGTCTACTATTGTCTAAAACATCAACTTCACTTTTTACGAAGATTTTATGATCTTTAGGTTTATCAGATGATGTTATCGGAGGAATTTTTTCCTTTCTTCGGTTTACTAGTACATATACAGAACCTACTAATGTTAATACAATTATAGCTATAATAGTTACAAGTAAAATCAAATCCTCTAGTTCAGGACCAATTGCTCCTGGAATCGTCACACTTGTTTTATAGGAAGGATCACTAGGATAATCATTAACATCAACAGCTATAATTAAATAATAATATGTGTTACCAATAGTTACATTTGTGTCTAAATATTCACTTATATTGGTTTCAGCAATTAAAGTTGATTCACTTTGTATAAAATTTTCTTGTAAACTTCTATAAACTAAATATTTAACAAAATCTATCTCTGAATTATCATCCCAATCAAGGAAAACTTCGATTTGATTAAATAAACTGGTTGTAACTCCCGTTGGAGATGCTGGGGGCTCTGTATCAATATCAGTTGTAGCATTCACTTCTATCGATGAAGTACTTGGATTACCATATATATCGACAGCTATTACACAAAAATAGTAGGTTGTATCCTGATAAAGGAGAAAATTTAAAAATTCGTTAATATAAGTTTCAGCTATGAAATATGTACTATTTGGTGTAAATCCTGGTGTTATGCTTCTATAGATACGATATAAATCTAAATCTAGCTCCGGATTATCAGTCCAATTAATAAAGATTCTTGATGAATCATACACAAAAGCTTCTAAACCTGTAGGAGCTGCAGGTGGAGTAATGTCAGGATCAGTTATATTGTATAATTCTATTGAAGGAAAACTTGGATTTCCATATATATCAACAGCTACTATACGATAATAATAGGTTGTTTCAGGTGTTAATCCAATATCATAATAAAAACTATCTGTAGTGTTAGCTATATTTGTAGAGATATTTATTGCAAATTCTGGTGCTGTATCACGATAAATCCAATATATATCAAAATCAGATTCTAAATTATTATTCCAATCAAGATCAATTCTCGTATCATTATAAGTTAAAACAGTAAATCCATTTGGAGATACTGGGGGTGTAATATCCGGATTTGTTGTATCGTTTACCTCTGATGATGGAGGACTTAAATTATTTGCTAAATCTACAGCTATTACCTGATAATAATATGTTGTATCTGGAGTTAATCCTATATCTAAATAGTAACTTACGGTATTGTTAGCAATATTCGTTGAGAGATCAGGAGTAAATCCAGATGTTGTACCACGATAAATCCGATATCCATTAAAATCCGGGTCAGAATTGTCATCCCAATTAAGTAAAATACTTGATGTATCAATTACATTAGTGTTTAATCCCGTAGGAGATGCAGGAGGTATGCTATCCGAAGCTGTTGTATCATTTACCTCTGATGATGGAGTACTTGGATTACCATATATATCGACAGCTACCACACGGTAATAATAGGTTGTATTTGGAGTTAAATCTGTATCATTATAATCACTGTTAATTGTCTCAGAGATCAAATTTGAAATACTAGGTGTAAATCCTTGAGTTATACTTCGATAAACGCGATAAATATTAATATCTGGTTCGGAATTATTATCCCAATCAAGATCTATTCTCGTATCATTATAAGTCTGAACTGTGAGTCCTATTGGAGCTGATGGAGGAGTCTTATCTGAGAATGTTGTTGTATTTACTTCTAGTGAGGGTGAACTTGGATTACCAAAAAAGTCCACTGCGATCACTTTATAATAATATGTGGTTCCATTATCTAATCCTAAATTAAAATATTCACTGATACTAGTTACTGCGATTAAATTACCATTAGGATCAAAACCCGGTGTAGTACTTCGATAAACTCGATAATTGTTGAAATCCGGTTCAAGATTATCCTTCCAATCAAGTTGAATACTAGTCCCATTATATGGTTCTGCTGTAAGACCTGTTGGTGCTGCAGGTGGATCTGAATACAAAGCTTCTAGGGGTTCTTGACCAAATATTAATGTATCATTATCGTATACTGGAATAAATTCTGATGGAATTGGGTTGGAATTTAATCCTTGAAAAGACCAATCATTTGTAGGGTCCCACGCAGAAGGAGGGGCCCCGGATGGTAATTCAATTCTTATTTGAGACTCTCTAGCAGCTTTTGTTTCGTCACCTGGATAGATACTTGAACCTGTATAATCGACTATTATATAATATGTATCATTAAAAAGGTGAATTAATCCTGAAACAGTTACTGGAACTTCAGAACTCTGTGGTAAAATACTAATATTTGCAATAGTATAATTTGCTTCGAATACTTCGCTTAAATTGAAAAAGTATCTATACGAAAGGTTATCACCTACTTTGGCTGGCCAAGTTGCATGGTTTGATAGATCGCCAGCAAATTGCATTACTATATCTTCATCAACTATAAGACGTGCATTGCAATAATATTCAAGACCAGTTGTATTTTTTGGAATAAACCAATTTGGACCTGGAAAATCGGTATGTGGAGTCCCACCATACAATTCTGTCATTTTTGCAAGTGCTCCAATCAATCCTGAATTGTAATCTAATGCAACTCTATTAGTTGTGGAAACTGATCTATCATTAATCCAAAAATCTCCACCATCAGCAGGACCACTCACAAGAGCGCCATATATGATATGGGAATTATTAATAGGATCATCAATATTTCTATTCCATGAGCCATGAGCTGTACTATGACGTATCTTTTGCCAATAACTATTTCCAAATCCTATTAAATAGCTTGTACCATAAGTATTATTACCAAGAATATAATTAATTTGGGATTTATAGAAATCTTGATATATTGGAACATTTGCTTGAGTACAATTTGGATCATCTGACCATACCGCAGCTAAAAATGCCTCGTTAGCGGCAAAACGAAGGGTTCCCTCACCTCCTCCCCAGTTAGCTCTATAATAAGCAAGTCCTCCTGGAGTATAATGGTTAGCACCATTTACCCACCAATCTAAATTTCGTTCTATTGATTCTTTATAAGTTTGATTACCTGTTTCTCTAAACAATAAAATTTGGGCTAAATAATGCATATCATCCCAAGTATGGGTTGATGTATATTTAATATCAGAATTATCTTTTTTCCAGTGAATTACTGCTTGCTGAGCATCATCTAAATATGTAGAAATATGTGTTGCATTATATAATAATATTCCTGCAGCAGACAATTCGTCCCAAAATCCATTTTTTGAACTATAATCTCCCGCATAGGAATTATAATAATTATCCGACAAGCTTGTCCAAGCAAGTGTATAGAGGTCTTGTGCATGAGATAATAATTTTGCAGCATATCCCGGATTTGAAACTTCAAATACAATTGAGGAAAATACGAGAGCAGCTGCAGTTGCCGCAGCAACTGTGGAACCATGATTTGTTTGATCTATTTTATAAGAAGGGCGAGTTAGAAATTTATCAACCACCTCAACAGGACCCCACCATGCATAATCGTCATTAGGATTTCCAACTTGGAAATAATATTCATTTGGAGCTGTATGACATTTTAAAATATAATCTGTACCCCATTTAATAGTATCAAGAATTTCATCTAATTGTCCAATACTATTAAAAACATCTTCATACTCATACACAGCCCAAGCTAATGTAGCAATTGTGGATGCCAAAGGAAGTCCTGATTTCACATAACCATCATCATCAAAATATCCTCCAATTAGATCTTTACCTACATCTGAACCATCATTAAGACATGAATCACCTCTCCATATTACAGTATTATTATCCGGTAAATCTCCTGATCTTTGTTGTTGATAGAAATATATTGCTTTTTGGAGAGCAGCAGCGTAATTGTCAGGCGATTCCATTGGAGGTGACCAATTTGTTTGAGGAATTATATTTGAATTATTATTAAAATTTTTCAAAGAGGGAAGAGAAAATAGTGGATCAAATGAACCAATAGAAAATGTACTAACTATTAAGGCGATGAGTATACTTGCATATATTTTTTGTTTGCGATTTGCCATTTTCTCTGTTTTTTAAAAACCCTTTATATACTAGAATTATATATATAAATATTGATTCAAAATTCCACCATTATATATATAACAAATATAATAAGTGTTATATAAATGACTATGGAGAAATATTGAATGATTTATAATTATAATTAATTCTGTTTATTATAACCCTTTTATTTTTCCTGAATAATTTTATTTAAAATATTATATTTTTGGTAGTGCGATAATTTCTTTAATTCAATTTAGATTGGATTTAAAACTTAATAATTCCTGCTCTATTCTTTATTAATTTTGTAATTTCTTCAAACGTGTAATCAACATTTTCTCCCGTTTTAGCAGAACATTCTTGATATGAATACAAATTTTGGTTATATACTATCTTTTCTGCTTGTTCTCTAGATATAACTCGTTTATATTTTAGGTCGGATTTTCCTCCTACTAAAATAATTGGTAAAGTAGTACCTTCCATCTTTACATCATAGCCTTTTCTAAACATATTAATCCACTCCTCAAAATGTCTAATACTTTCAAAATTTGTCATATCGAACATAAAAAGTGCTGCATTACAACCATTTACGAATGCAGGTAAAAGAAATCTGTATCTATCTTCTGCTGTGAAATCCCATATTTGTAAAGACATTTCATGATTATCAATCTCAATTCTTTTAGAATAAAAATCAACGCCTTCAATCTTTGAGTAAAATGTATGATAAAATCCAGTTAAGTATCGATTTATAAGTGAAGTTTTACCTACCCCATTATCACCAAAAATGCATATTTTAAATACAATTTCACTTTGCAAAGTAAGCATTTTTATACCTCATATAAAAAAAAAAAAAGGAAGTGATTATTTTTTTTGCTATTTTTTGGTTTTTTAACCACTCCTAAAACTATCTGACAATTTTTTAATCCAGAAATCCTTCAGATTTCCGATATCATTTCCTTTTTATTTTTATCTTATAGGAAATATCCCAAATATTTCCGCAATAAACTTTAATAAATAAATTGGATTGGTGATATTTAAAATCATATGGAGAAACTTTGAATGTATAATTATTTTTTAATTAATCTTAACCTTTTTCGACCTGAGATATGAGAAAATAGTATTATTTCTGATAAAAAAATTAATAAATTTCTATGAATTATTAAAATTAGTTATTGAGGAACATCCTTATTAATATCATATGATTTTAATTTCAATTCAGAATTAGGTTTTTTAATAAAAATCGATTCTTTTTTTATTATTATTTTTGTATAAATATACCATAAAAATTTTTAAATTAAGGAAAAAATAATATGATTGAACGAATTTTTTTGAATATTTAATAGTAAATGATAAAGGATTATTTAGAATGCAAGTATCCAATAATCTTTATATAATTGTTTTCTCAGAGAAAAATCAAAATTATGCAAGATGGATTTTGAAGTTGGACTTTATCAATGTGATCAAATTTTAGGAGAAATTTACCATCATATGAGAGTTTATTTTTTAGAAATTAAATGGTTGATATTTTTTCTTTAAAAAAATATATACAGAATGTCGATTATAATAAAAGTAATAAGAAAGGATATTTAGTATAAAAAATAGAAAATTAAACTAATCAGAGAAAACTCGATAAGAAAATAAATATAATCATTATTATAAGTGATAATTTTAAATATAATGTAATATATAGTAATGAATAGCCTCATTTATTAAAAACAACTTTAATTTTTAACACAATTCATAAGATTTTCATATAGATTAAAGTAGATATTTGATGGAAATAGATAAAAAGAAGAGATCTTCTAATCAAATTAAGTTAGAAAAAAAACGTATTACATTAAGATGTATCTTAGGACGCGTAGAAGAGAGTTTTCAAAAAACTATTTATAAAGGCATTAATGATATTTCAAGAGAGAGAGATATAAACATTATCTATTACTCTGGTAGGCCATTAATTTTTCATCGAAGATTTGAGGCTTTCTGTGATATCATATTTGATTTAATAAATCCAGACATAATTGATGGAATAATTTCTGTCTCTGGAGTATTTCATAGCGACATTAGTCAAAATAAATATTTAAATTTACTCAAAAAAAATAGAGATTTACCATTAATAAGTATTTCAGTAAAACTAGAAAATCATCATCGTATTTTAATTGATAATCAAAAAGGTACATATGATGCAATAATGCACCTTATTAAAGTTCATGGATGTCGTCATATTGCATTTATAAAAGGACCTGAGGGGCATTATGAAGCGGAATTAAGGTTTAAGGCTTATAAGAAGGCATTAACAGAAAGGGAAATCTCTTACAATCCTGCTCTTGTTTCTCCTGGAAATTTTGAAGAAAAAGCAGGAATTAAAGCTATTCAATTATTACTTGATGAAAGAAAAGTTAAATTTGATGCTATTATGGCCATAAATGATAATGTGGCATTGGGTGCATTATTAGCACTTCAAAAAAGAAAAATAAATGTTCCAAAAGATGTAGCAATTATTGGGTTTGATAATTCTATTAATAGCAAAATTTCAAATCCTCCTTTAACAACTATCCATCAATCCCCTTATCTTCTAGGTAAAAAAGCGACGGAAATCTTGCTTAATATTATAAATGGTCAAGAAGTATCAAAAGAAATAATTATTCCAACCGAATTAATTATCCGTAGATCATGTGGATGCTTTTCTAAGATAATAACCAATGCTTCAATACCACCATTAGATTTTCAAAAAAGAAACAAACCTAAATTAAATGAATTTATATCTTCAGTTCTTAAAAAATCAATAAATCCTATCTTAAATCCAAAAAAATCTAAATCA
>Ga0315549_1001638_pt1 | contig 22835 bp, 19 predicted proteins | sample SalMarSW160200MG_FD_203101 | JGI IMG/M metagenome (GOLD analysis project Ga0315549, IMG submission 203101) | Salt marsh sediment microbial communities from the Plum Island Ecosystem LTER, Massachusetts, United States - Salt Marsh Sediment SW1601-200 ... | reverse complement strand
ATGCCGCGTGCTGTAGATTCTCGGTGTCGGTGTGTTCGACATAATACTTTTCATAAATAGCAACATCCTTGAGCCGATAGTCCGCACTGAAATCAATCACCTTCAGCCCCGCATTTAGAAGCTTCGGCACAAATCCCATCGACACTTTATGCGGCAAACAACATAATGCCACATCAGCTAAGTCCGAAAGCTTATCAATATCCAAGGGCTCAATCTGCAGATCACATCGGCCAGCGAATTGCGGAAATACTTCTGCCACGTGCGCGCACTCATCCGGCAGCGCACTTAGATAAACAAGCTCCGCCTCATCATGCCGCAGGATTATCCGTATCGACTCCGCCCCGGTATATCCACTGGCACCAATTATTCCAACGCGTATCATATTTTCTCCTCATAAAAAATGCCGCCAAGATTTTCTCTCAGCGGCAATTGTAATAACCAAAAAGCAACTGTGCAAACTATCGCTTCGAGAACTGAAATCTCCTTCTTGCGCCCCTTTGGCCGGGCTTCTTTCGCTCGACCATCCTCGGGTCGCGTGTCAGATGCCCACCGTCGCGCAGCACCTGCACATACCTGTCGTCATAACTCTTTAGCGCCCGACCAATACCCAGCCGTGTCGCTCCAGCCTGCCCGGTCGTACCGCCACCTTTAACATTGACGAAAACGTCGAACGATTTCTCCGCATCTACCGCCTTCAACGGAGCCAACACCATCGTTCTATCCTGCCCTCTCTTAAAGTATTCGTTCAACTCGCGCTTATTAACCACTAGCTTACCTTCGCCGGGCCTTATCCGCACACGGGCAACGGAGCTTTTCCTTCTGCCCGTGCCCCACCAGTACCCGTACTTAGGCTCACTGCTCGCGACTGGTGCCCGTTTCGACTTGCTTTCTGTGCCTGAGCTTTGCTGTGTGCCAGGATTATCTGCTCTAATTTCCGCCATATTTTGTAACTCTTAAAACAGTTCTATCTTTTCAGGTCCCTGGGCCTGGTGCTCGTGCTCCGGCCCACGATAAACCTTAAGTTTCTTTAGCATCTTTCTGCCGAGCCTGTTCTTTGGCAGCATCCTCCTTACCGCCAACTCAACCACCTTCACCGGCTTTTTAGCCATCATATCGGCAAAGCTGACGTATTTATGCCCGCCGGGATAATGAGTGTAATAATCGTACTCTTTTTGCTCAGCCTTTTTGCCGGTAACCCTTATTTTCTCAGCATTGACCACAACTACGTAATCACCAACATCCACGTGCGGCGTATACGTTGGTTTATTCTTACCCATAAGTATCGGTGCAATCTTAGCCGCCATCCGCCCTAAAATCGCACCGTCAGCGTCCACCAGCACCCACTTCTTTTCAACTTCGCCTTTTTTCGCTAAAAAGCTCTTCATAGAATGCCTCTAACACCCTACACGGAAATGGGGATTTTAGCCGAATAGCAGGATTTGTCAAATAATTTTAATGATGAATTCGATAATTCAAGGTAAAAACATACCCGCCAACTGCTTATTTCTGCGCAAATTCGCCGCACCAAGCAGTTAAACTGACTTTCGGCCATTGGATGTCAGCCCAGATGTCTTTGCCTTCTATTTGCATTTTGGGTCGAGGGCTTGGCCGGGGTGCGTATCTTCGACATTCGCCGGTGTTTTCATCTTCACTTTTACCTACAAAATATTTACATTTTACACACTTTTCACTCGTGCTTCGCAGGGTATCATCAGAATTCATATACTACCTCATTTTGATCAAGAGACGTTTCAATTTCCCCCGTTGCGAGCAACGGGGCTAATCATTGCTGGTTTTTTATGATTTTGTATGTATGCAATTTTTCTGGCCAATTCATCCTGAGTAAAGCAAAATCTTTTATCAAAACCCTTTGTCCATATTCTTCCTGTCCGGCCGTAATATCGTAAGGCACGTGTGGCTGCACTTTTGTACATGCTTACGATACGTTCTACCGATTTATCACTCGGCTGGGCTGCTAAGTGAATATGATTGGTGCAAATTGCCAACGCTTCGATTTTATGACTAATACGTTCGGCCTCGTTTAATATTGCCGCTTCTACTACTGCCTTTTCTCGTTTTGTTAATTTGACGGTTGGCCCTTTCTGCAACTTCTTGCATAATTCAAGAATTCTTTCATCGCCCTGAAGGATTTCTTCATCTCTTACAAAACCGCGTTTGTCACCCTGTAACCAACTGCCGTAAGTCGTCCAGGTAAGCATATATCCAATTAACTTCGCCATACTTGGAAAGATAATATTGCTGATTCCGATATGCAACTCAAATGTTTAGCCCTGCCGCTCGCGGCAGGGGATTGATTCTTTACTGCCGCATGTGGCTGAGGATAAATTCTCTAAACCAAAAACACAGACCAGTCAACTTGTTCTGCCAGTTTCTGAAAAGGTTCCGTTAATCCTTTGGCTAAAGGCATACCGGCCTGCTTGGAAAATCCTGCCCCAAGGATGAATACGCGCTTCTCACTCATATAATCCCTCCGCATCCCCAATAATCAATTATCAATTACTATGAGCATCCCATCGAATTGCCGCAGTTGTAGCACTTATAGCAGGTGCCGCTGCGGACCGTAATCGAGCCGCAGATGTCACATGCAGGCGCATCATCGCCAAAATGTGCAAACTGAGCATTGAACTGCTGCATGACCAGCATATCAGTCTGCAGCAGCTCATCTGCATCCGCAACCGGAGTGCCCACTAATGCCCCAATTCTATTTCTTAGGTGAGTAAATCGCTCCGGTGCTGCAGCAGCAAGCCCTTGGCCCTGCTTGGCATCCGATACAACGGACTCCTCACGAACAGCCGTGCGGTCTTTGGCTTTTGCTTCAGCAATTTTCTTTGCCAGGTCTCTGGTCTTCTCCACGAGCTCCTTCGCAGTCGTCACATTCTTACCATTGCCGGTGCTTGATGCTGCTGCTCTATTGGGCAGGTTTTGATCAGCATAGCCGGGTATAAATTGACAGCCCAACCAGCAGAAGATGTAATCGATCAGGCTCTTGGCAAACGGAATATCCCTGTTAGATGTCATCCCTGCCGGCTCAAATCGCGCATGCCGAAACTTATCAACCAGCGTTATCAATGGCACTCCGTACTGCAGCGCCATTGAAACTACGGTGCCGATAACATCCATGAGGCCCCCGACGGTGCTGCCCTCCTTGGCCATAGTGATAAACAACTCACCAGGCTGACCGTCCTCGTATAGCCCCACCGTCAGGTAGCCTTCATGTCCCGCCACTGAGAATTTATGCGTTATGCTTTGTCGCGTATCCGGCAGCCGATGCCTGAACGGCCTGGCTGGCATCTGCGACTCAGTACTGGTTTTAGCCCTCGCCTCTTTGTGCTTCTTCGTAGAGAGCGGCTGAAGCCGTTTTGACCCATCACGGTAAATCGCCACCGCCTTTAGCCCCAGCTTCCAACCCTCCATATAAGCCGACATAATCTCCTCGGTTGTGCTCTCTTTAGACATATTTATCGTCTTGCTGATCGCTCCCGATATGAACGGCTGCACCGCCGCCATCATCTTAAGATGCGCCATGTAATGGATGCACCTCTTTCCATTGCGTGGCTTGAAAGCACAGTCAAAAATCGGCAAATGGTCCGCGTTGAGCTTTTCCGCCCCCTCGATCATCTCACTTTCATCTATGTGGTCACAAATCGACTTGATATCCTCTACACTATAACCAAGCCGCTCCAATGCCATCGGCACAGTATTGTTTACCAGCTTGAGCATCCCACCTCCAGCCAGCAACTTATACTTGACCAACGCGATATCTGGCTCAACACCCGTCGTATCGCAGTCCATCATAAAGCCAATCGTACCCGTCGGCGCCAGTACCGTCACCTGCGCGTTACGAAAACCACATTTAGTGCCGGCATCCAACGCCTCGTCCCATACATCCTTGGCTGAGTTCCGTAAATAGCTCGGGCAATGCGTCTCTGGAATATCATACGCATGCTGACGGTGCATATTGATAACCTTTAGCATCGAATCAGCGTTCTTCTCGAACTGCTCAAAAGGCCCAAGAAGTGAAGCTATCTCCGCACTTGCAGCGTAAGCCGCCCCCGTCATTATAGCACTTACCGCCGACGCCAATGCCCTGGCCTGATCCGAATCATAAGCAAGGGCAAGACTCATTATAAGAGAACCAAGATTCGCATAACCCAGGCCAAGCGGCCGAAACCTGTGGCTGTTGACCGCGATTGACCTGTCCGGGTAGCTGCCGTTATCGACAAGAATATCTTGCGCAATAATGAATATTCGAACTGCCTTCTTGAACGCCTCCACATCAAATGAACTGTCCTCCTTACGAAACTTCATAAGATTAAGCGAGGCCAGATTGCAAGCAGAATCGTCAATGAACATGTACTCGCTGCATGGATTCGATGCATTTATCGGCCCGGAAAGTGGACACGTGTGCCAGCGATTGATGGTGCTGTGATACTGCAAGCCAGGATCGCCACAAATCCTCGTACCCTCAGCGATTAATTCCATCAACTCGCGCGCCGAGTACTCCCCCATTTTCTCACCTGTAGTCACACCATAGGTAGACCAGGTATCATCCTTCTCCACCGCCTGCATGAACTCATCTGTCACACGTACCGACAGATTAGTGTTCTGGAACATCACACTACTGTAAGCCTCGTTGTTGTAGTCTCCGTCGTAGCCAGCCTCAATAAGTGCCCAGGCCTTTTTTTCCTCCTCGGTCTTACACGTGATGAATTCTTTAATGTCCGGATGGTCGACCTTCAGCGACTGCATCTTCGCCGCACGCCTGGTCTTACCACCTGATTTTATGACCGCTGCTATCTGGTCATAGACCCTCATAAAGCTCAAAGGTCCGGACGGCCGACCTCCGCCGGAGAGCTTCTCCCTGCTGCTTCGCAACGTCGAAAGGTCCGTTCCCGTCCCCGAGCCATGCTTAAACAACATCGCCTCACTGGTCGCCAGCCGCATAATGTCTTCCATTGAGTCCTTCACACACTGAATAAAGCACGCAGACGCCTGTGGATACTCATAGCTATTCTCACATAACACCGCTTCCTGACGCTGCTGATCCCAGCGGAAGTTATGCTTGCTGCCGGCAACACCGTATACATCGAAAAGCCCAACGTTGAACCATACCGGCGAATTAAACGAACCGTACTGGTTCACACACAGCCATGCAAGCTCGTTGTAGAAGACCTCCGCATCCTCCTCTGTAGCGAAGTAACCATCCCTCTTGCCGCGCTCTGTTATTGCCTTACAGACCCGGTGGACCAGTTGCTTAACCGAGTGCTCTCGCTGGCCGGTCTCGACATCGCCATAAAAATACTTACTTGCAACGACCTTGGTCGCTAATTGGCTCCAGGAAGCTGGAACTTCGATGTCGTTCTGTTCGAAGACCGTTTGACCACTGTCGCTAGTGATCTTAGCTGAACGTATCTCCCAATCGAGCTGCTCAAAAGGGTGACTTCCTGGGCTGCAGAAGTAGTGCTCTATCTTCAAGCCCCTCGTTTGGCTGACTTGACCAGCCGTTCCCGTTCGGCTGCGCTCGTCTTTGAAGGGATTTTCAGGGTCGAACTTATACGCCATTTAAGCGCCTCCATGCCAAAAAAAGACCACAACATATAGAGAAACTGAACGGGAATTATGCCAGATATTGTGTAAAACCCGTAAGAACAAGTATCGGCAGATTAATGACAATTCACTTAACTGTAAAGGGCAAATCTCTAAAATTTCTACGAAATTTATTTAATACTTTTCTTAGTCCTTACAGTAACTGAATCTATGAAGTGAAAATTTTTTACTCCCCATCACTGCTTATATAAGACCCGTAGCTTCAAGCCAACGTTTAGCAATCCAGGCATGCGCCCATACGTATGGATGCACCGAATCTTCAGACCATTTTCCTGGGGGCACACGCTCAATTTCTTCGTTTATCAATCGCTGCAGCGGCACCAAAACAGTATCAAATTCATCCGCCAAGCCTCGCACTATCTGCACATACTGCTGCAGGCCTTCAAATACCGCATCACCCGGATCGTCACAGAACATAAAAGGCTCCATTAAAACTATTTGGCATTTACGTTCTTCTTTTGCCTTCAAAAGTAACTGTCTATATGTTACTTCATACTCCTTAGCATCCACTCCATAAGCTGATCCGGGTTCAGCATAATAACGCCATGCGTCGTTAACACCCACGAGCACGCTCAATACATCCGGTTTGTATGAGATACAGTCACTATCCCACCGTTCTTTAAGGTCCCGCACCGTATTTCCACTAATTCCTGTGTTGATAATATTGAAATCCAGGTGCGGATACTTAGCCATAAGCAAATTTGCCACAAAATGCACATAGCCAAAGCCATACGGGCTATAGGCTAATCTACTTCTGTCCACATCGGTAATGCTATCACCGATGAACAGTATTGTTTGATTGTCCCTTAGCTCAATACAACCACTCATACTTTAGGCCTTTTGACAGTTTTCCTACCCTGGTGGGTTAGATTTTATCGGCCTTACTCCATTTGGCAAGGGCCAGATTGGCCCTGTTTGGGCAGAGCCAGCCTTGCTGCTGCCACGATTACAGAGCAGCCTTGGCGATGTTATTCTACCGCCTATGCTGTCTCACCCACCTTGGCTCTACCGTCGACCCAGCACCGTTATCACGACCTCAGGTGAAAGTGTTACCGCTCCATCATTACCCGTCACTTTTACCTTGATGGTAATTCTACTACCAAGCACTGGGGACTGTGAGGCTTTGGACCAGTACCACTGATAGCACCATTCGTCTGGACCCCTTCTGCCATGATATATGCCTTGTATATAGTAAGAGCCACTAATCCACATAACACCCTCGTATGTTGGAAGGACCCACCGCCTCAACTGCGTTTCAGGCATAAACCGTCCAGATAAATATAGGGATAGCTGTTCTCAATCTTACGATTACGCCAGGCCTCGATCCGATCATAGACCTTCTTGCTCAACTCACTGACAGCGCCCGGACTGACCCGTGCAGCCCACAACGCCTGGGTGATATCTTCAATCCGTCTATAAGCCAGAGGCTTATAAAACTGATGCACCTGCAGGATACATCTATATAATACTGATTGTGAATAATCAATGCGCTTATTCTTGTCATTTCGAGCGATTTAGCCTTTAGCCCTGAGCGAAGTCGAAGGGGAAGCGGAGTCGAGAAATCCCTCGGCTTGGCTCGGGACAGGTCTGCTTTTTAATAGATTTCTCCACTTCGGGTTGCTTCGCAACCCTATGGTCGAAATGACAAAGGCGCAAATATCAAGCACAATTGGTATAAGAGCTTCTTCTATCGAGGACCCCCGTTGGCGATAACGCTCGATAATCACCGTCTCCAGAGTGACTTTGCGTAATCGCGGCACCTTCAGATTGACCAGGCCCGCCTTGGTCTGGAGCCTACGCCCATAAGAACCTGCCCGAGTGTCCATCCTGCCTTCAGTGTACTCATACTGAACCTTTGCGAACCTACAGCGTACAATTAAATAGATAAGTAGAAAACAAAAGTACGAGGTTCAAGTAGGAATAGATTGTTGACGATAACTGGAGCAACCCAGAACAAAACTTTTCTCCCTCCGGAAAACATCGAGCAGCACAATTTTGCTCGATGTTTTCTTTTTAGAAGTTCGTAGTTGTTAGTACATAGTTCATGGACTCCAAAATAAGAACAATGAACAACGAACTATAAACTCCCCTGCATCAAAGGTTTTTCCCGCAGCACTTTTTGTATTTTTTTCCACTTCCACAGGGACAAGGCTCGTTTCGCCCGACCTTTGGCTGTTCGAGCTTGATTTGCTTGACTGTTACCTCTCCTTGTGGAGCCTGAGCTGCTGCTCTTTGCCGCTCGGCCATTGCAAATTGCCCCACCTCATCGTGCACAGTCTGACTCACATTCCAAACACTCCTCGCCCGAGCGCCGGCCTCCAGACGAACCTTGAAGATAATATCGGTCACACGGTCCTCGATGGTTTCAAGCATCTCATCAAACATTCGGAAGCCTTCACGCTTATACTCAGTTTTAGGATCCTTCTCAGCAAACGAACGAGTCCAGATGCTATCCCGGAGATGGTCCATCGAATAGAGATGATCCTTCCATGTACTGTCATACACCTGTAGCAACACATACTTCTCAAGATCGGCAAGTTCCGACCGCAAAAATTCCCTTCCTACCTCTGCAAGATTATCTTTTAGCTCCGGATCGTCACCAAGGTCGTTCTCCGTCAAAGACGCATCAAATCTTTCGTTAGCCCACTTCACTAATTCAGGAACACTCAATTTCGAAATCTTCTCAGACAACTCCTTGCCCAATTGCCCGTCATTATAGCTTCGGCTCAATTCGAGCAGTTGCCTGTGCAACTCACGCGGCTTGGTATTTTGGATTCTTTCCGCTGACAAATTTGCGTTGTATTTCTTTTTCGCCCAGTCTGCTAGCGCCTCGAACGCATACACATTAGCACCCTGTGGACCATAAACCATACTCATCGCAAATTCAACGGGATACTCAATCTCCCGTTGTTTATACTTTGATCCGGCCTGTTCAATAAGAAGCCGGCGTAACTCGGTCGTATTCAAATCCCTTATCTGCTCAAGGTCCAGCCTTACATCGAATTTGGTACGGGCCCACTCGGCTAACCTTTCGATCGCGAAATCGTCTCTTAGGAACTCTCTCAGTTGTGTACATTCCTTCTTGTCTATCTGCTCAGCCGCGGCTGAAATCAATTGCTCCTCGATCTGCTCAGGTGACATGTTCTTGACTTTGCCCGGACTTAAACTGACCCTAAACGCACTCATAGCCCACTTACATAAGCCAGTAATATCCCATGTTTGCGAGTCGCTGTATTCTTCCAGATACTCACCCAGCGATAGCGATATGTCATTCGCCGCGTTGGATTTCGCCTGCTTTTTAATGAGCGTTTCTATCTCGGATGCTTTAAGACCTCTAATGTCTGCAAGTTTCAAGTCAACGCCGAAATTCACCCTCGCCCATTCCACAATACACTCAAACGGGTAATCCTTGCTAAGAATAGTCTCGCAGTTCTTAGTTATTGCCGCATCGATCATTTCCTCGATGATGTCTTTCAAGCGTTTGCCCGCAAGTATATTACGCCTGCGTGAGTAGAATATCTTACGTTGGTAGTCCATCACCTCATCGTACTCAAGCAGGCTTTTTCGTATCTCGAAGTTGCGCTCTTCGACCTTCTTTTGCGCCCTTTCAATCCCTTTGCTTATCCGACCGTGATAGATCGGCTGCCCTTCTTCCCAGCCGATCCAGGAGAGCGCTTTAACAGTCCACTCCGGAGCAAAGACCCGCATAAGATCGTCATCAAAGCTGAGGAAGAATTGACTCGAACCTGGATCCCCTTGCCTGCCACACCTGCCTCGTAGCTGATTGTCGATTCTCCTGGCCTCGTGTCTTTCCGTACCCAGTACATACAACCCACCGATCCCGGCTACGCCAGGGCCTAAAACAATATCCGTCCCTCGCCCTGCCATATTTGTTGCGATTGTCACGTTACCTCGAACTGACCCGTCCCGTCCCTTGTGCTGCTGGCCGGCTTTGACGACAATTACAGCTTCCCTCGCATGTTGCTTAGCGTTGAGAACCTCATGCTCAAGACCGTATCTCTTGGTAAGAGCCTCAGAAAGTGCCTCGCTTTTTTCTATACTGATTGTACCTATAAGTAACGGTCTGCCTGCGGAGCTAATCTCGTTTATCTCCTCAACTATCGCGTTGAACTTCTCGTGCATTGTTTTATATATGGCGTCCTCACGGTCTTCCCTGACGCAGGGCTCATTGGTCGGAATGACAATAACATCAAGATTGTATATTTTCATGAACTCTTCTGCCTCGGTAGCAGCCGTTCCGGTCATTCCGGCAATCTGGTCGTAGAGCTTGAAGAAATTCTGAAGCGTAATAGTAGCCAATGTCTGGGTCTCCTCCTTTACCGGCACACTCTCCTTCGCCTCGACCGCCTGATGGAGTCCATCGGACCACTGACGCCCGTGCATCAACCGACCAGTAAATTCATCGACTATGATGACCTTGCCATCCATAACAACATAGTCTTTTTCTTTTTCAAAGACTACATGCGCTCGCAGGCTCTGCTCCAGAAGGTGCGGCCACTCCATATTAGACCCGGTGAAAAATGATCCTACTCCGGCAAACTCCTGTGCAGCTCCGACACCTTCGTGTGTAAGGTGCACCTGCTTGCGGTCGTACTCGACCTCGTAGTATTGTGTAGCCTCTCCCAGTCCAGCTTGAGCAGATTCCAACTCGGCCTGTGCTTTTTCAATTGCTTTCTGTGCTCTTTCGATCCGCTTGCTGTCTTTTTCCTTTTTCGCCTCTGCCAGTTCACCCTGGGCGTTGGCAATTGTCCGCTCAGCAGAATCAATTTGTTTCTTGATCCTGTCGTAGCTACTTTGCTGCCCGATCAGTTTTCTTCCTACCTGGTCTGCCTGCTTGTATCTACTGACGTCGTCAAAGGCTGGACCGGATATGATCAAAGGCGTCCTGGCCTCATCGACCAATATCGAATCAACCTCGTCGACTATGGCATATTGCAGCGGGCCTTGGACCATCTGCTCAAGCGACGTTTTCATATTGTCACGCAGATAGTCGAACCCAAACTCGTTATTCGTGCCGTACGTTACGTCACAAGCATATTGACTTTTTCGCTCATCACCGGCAGTATCCATATCCGCCTGTATTGCACCTACCGTCATGCCTAATGCGCGGTATACCGGTCCCATCCACTCTGCGTCACGCTTGGCTAGATAATCGTTGACAGTGACTATGTGAACTCTTCGTCCCGTCAAATGAACAAGGTATACAGCCAGTGTCGCCACCAGTGTTTTGCCTTCACCGGTAGCCATTTCAGCAATCTTACCCTCGTAAAGAACACCGCCCCCGATTAGCTGCACATCGAAATGCCGCATTTCGACATTTCGCTGCGCAGCCTCACGAACTACAGCAAACGCCTCCGGCAGAATATCCTCTGGCTTTGCTCCCGATTCCAACCGACTCTTGAACTCTGCCGTTTTCGCCTTCAGAGCCTCGTCGTCAAGTCTGCCGATCTGTTCCTCAAACTCCGCCGTCCGCTGAGCAATTACAGAATAGCCCTTAATTAATCGCTCGTTACGAGAGCCGAAAATCTTCAAAAGGATTTTGTTTACTTTACCAAACATCAAATTTCGTATCTCGTATTTCGCATCTTGTATCTCGCTTCAAACTTCACGAGATAGGCTTCACACATCTTATGCTCTTGTCACATACTCACCTGACCGCGTATCGACCCGGATAACGTCCCCAATCTTAATAAAACCCGGAACTGACACAATCAGGCCGGTCTCAACTGTCGCCGGTTTAGGCTGGTTCGTGGCCGTCGCGCCCCTAATCTCAGGCGCCGTGTCGATAACTTCCAAATCCACCGTGTTAGGCAGTGTCACCACCACGGGTCTTCCCTCATACATACTAACCTGCAGTTGTGTGTTGGGCTTGAGATATTTTGGCCCATCGCCGAATGCGTCATCGTCGAGAGTAATTTGCTCATAGTTTGTCGTATCCATTAGAACATGTTCACTTCCCGAGGAATACAGGTATTCGTACGTTCGCTTATCCAGATATGCTTCTTCAATTGTCTCTTCAGCACGCAGACGAACATTTTGAACCGAGCCGTCGGTCAGATTCTTGAGCTTCGTTTGATACACCGCACCGCCTTTACCAAGCTTTACATGCTGATAATCAACAATCGCGTACAATTTGTCGTCGATCTTTACCGTCTGACCTTTTTTCATCTCTGATGCTCGCATTTCTTACTCCCAAAAATTCGTCTCTCGTCGCTCGTTTCTCGGGCCCCGGGTCACGAACTCCGGATCACAAAGTAAGTATCTCAAGAGCCATGCAAAATGTCAAGAAAACGCCCCCCACCTTCTGAGGTATAATCCAACCATTATCAACGTTTGCCTCTGGGCCGTTTTGTCATTCTGTATCTTTCAGCATTTTTCGTTCTTTGGATACGCTGTGCGCGTTTTGCTGCACCGAGCAAAGGCCAGAGAGGAACCACATTGCGCAGGCGAGCAGAAACATTCACAGAAACAATATGCACCTTCATTACCTGACCAAGACAAGTGCTGCATCCAGAACGCTGACCGACCATTCGCCGGGGCTGCTTATCATATTTCCAGCTATTAGGCCCAGGATCGTACACTCGGATAAAATCCTCGATGCCATACTTTCACGACTGCGCAAAAACACCAAACAAAAACAAACGGGGCTCATGCTTTCAATTAGCATGAGCCCCGAAACAATTCAAAACAACAGATACTATGCTACAACCTTGCTATGCCCTCTGGCTACAGCTATATCACCTAATGAAGCCGATGTTATGTTACCTGTTGCCCGCAAGGTAAATAACCTCAAGCTCCGACAAAGCACGGTTGTAGATGCAGAAATCATCTAAAGAACCACTATAATACGCATCATCAGCCCATTGCGACCTGCCGAGCCAGTTCTGCGTAGTTTCGCCAAGGTCCGCCGGCAAAGTCTCGGTCGGGCCACTCGCGACGACCGTGCCGTCAAGGTAAAGCTGCATGGTCATGCTTGAGCCATCTATCACGACTGCCACGTGGTGCCAGCCCGTCGCAAGTGTAGAAGGAGCACTTAATATAGACTCTGCACCTGCAGCGTTGCCGCCAGTCGTGATTGCAAAGTTCATTACTCCATCATCGCCCACACGTGGCGTCAGGAACATGTAAACGGTTGTGCCGGTGCCGAAATCAAAGATACGCTGCCACGAACCACCGGTGTTGGAAAAGTTCGCCCACATCGCGACAGTGCAATCGGTCAGCGAACTGATGACAGAACCGATAGGCAAATCTACGTAGTCATCGGTGCCGTCGAATTCCAACGCCATGCCATAATCAGGCTGGCCCTGTACATAGTTCGGCTCGCCAAAAGCGGTACCATCATGGCCGTTGCCGGAACCATCCTGGGTATTGTTCTCAAATGCGTAGCAAGCCTCCACAGCTTCGTCGCCAGGATCAACCGGCTGGCGAGAAACAGGATATAGCCTGATATCATCAATGTAAATTAAACCTGAAACACCAGGCTGTGGAGCGGCCGCGCTACCTATACCAATGTACATCTTCTTGACGCTCGATAGATCCACGCCGGCAAACTCTGTCGTCGGGTCAATATCCCACTGCTGCCACCTGGCTTGCTGGACAACACTGTCACTGTCGTGACTAACTGTTTTGTTTGTGCCGGAGCTGTCTTGTACCGTCACGTGCAATGTCGCAGCAGAATTACCAGGGTCGCCGTAGAGCCACAGCGTCAATGTCTTAATACCTGCTGTGGTCCAATCCTGAGTACTATCAAAGGTGTGTGAGGTCTCTGAATACGTTGCGCTGCCGGTGTTTTTATAGGAGAACGGCATGGACTGAATGCCACTATGAACGATAGTCTGCTCAGCAAAAGGCCCCGTGCTATAGCCTACCTGCGAGCCATTTTCAGAAATGCCCCAGCCATCCGGCCACGCATCAAATATCCTGTCAGGCTCATAGTCGTTGTAGTCTTCGAAGCCTTCCACGAGGGAAAACTCTATTGTAGAAAAGCTCCATACGTCACTTTCCCAGGATGCAGGACTCTGGGCATTATTGACCTCAACAATCTTCCAAGAGTAGGTCGTGTCTAATTCAAGATCCGACGGGGCATAGCTGGCTTCGCACGCTCCGGCAGGAATGCTTTCGGCAGTAACAGTGCCCTCTATGACAGCTTGCTCATTGGCGTCGATGTACACATCGTGCGTGGCTGCTTCTCTTCCCGCTCGCCAGGTAAGTACCACGTCCAGGGACACATCTGTTGCCTCATCCGACGGGCTGGGATACTTTGCGAGAACGGGATGATAGAAGAATCGAACCTCGCACAGACTGTATTGAGGCATTCCGCCCCAGTTGCTATTGGCAGTAATCCGGACATACTTTGCTGCTGCACCGTCAAAAGCAACGGTTGTATTGTGGGCATAATCATCCAGGCCGGTAGCCCGGTTGAATTCAGAGACGCCAGCTAGTGGCGTCCAGTTGATGTCGTCAGTCGAGTACTCGATCGTAACTTCTTTCAGCCCCAAACCAACGATAGCCTCAATCGCCATATTTGAGTTCCACACCCACATTTCGTACAATTTGTAAGCGCGGTCGAACTCATATTTTATCCAGACTGGCAGCGGCCCAGTGGTACTGGTTAGCCACATAGTTGACATGTCTGTGGAGTGCTGGTCGTTATCGTTCAGTCCTGAGCTATTGATAGTGTTTTCAGGCCCTGTAGAGGCGTTGTGCGAGCTGGAGGCTGTGGCTAGTATGTTTTCGATTTGATAAACAAAAGGCTCTGTTGTAAAGCTCCAGACCTCGCCTTTGAAGACCGTATTATCCGGCGGGGTATTTACTTCATCAACACGCCAGAAGTAGGTTTGGCTGAACTCAAGCCTATAGTCAATATTATAATTGTTGGCATCCTGCGCCAGACTGACCAGCAGAGGGCTACTTGTATCGGCGTCATTTACATCATTGAAATCCGTACCGAAATAAACATTATGAGTATCAGCAAATTTCCCAGGCGTCCAACTCAGGGATGTCTCGCGAAGCACGTCGGTTACCTCATCATCCGGGACCGGTTCGGTGGCAAGCTCCGGGTGTAACTCCGGGAAGCTATACGTTGCTGCTCCCAGATCCGTGGGATTGCTTATGATTCCGAGCCCAAACGTGGCATTGCGGGTAAGATAATAGCCGCCATAGTTGATCGACTCAAAAGACACGAGCGTCGGGTCTGTCGGGTCTGCCAGACCCGGTACCGGCGTGAAGCTGGCGTCGTTCAGGTACAAGTTGCCAGTTTCAGCCGGGTCGCAGTAGCATATGTAACTCCTGTGCCGCATGTAGTGATTCGCCAATGCCACCGGCATAAATGAGACTGTTCCCGTGCCGGCGAGCCCCGTAACGACGTTCCATTGGCCCTCCGGTGTCAGATCCCCACCTTGAACCATTTGAACGGCTCCGGCAGAAGTCGTACACACCATGAAGTAACCTGGCATATCGTAGGACTCGAGCGCAGTGGTATCCGTGGGAATCTCCTGCGCCTGAACGAATCCTGCCAAACATAGGAATAATGCGATTAGAATTGTCTTTTTCACCCACATAATCAATCTCCTTTCGAAAAGATTAATAAAATATTCCTCCTTCACGTAAGTTGAGAAAAACATGTTTTGGTAACGCCCCAAAACAGCTAATGCCTTCGATAGATTTTAAAGACTTGTACACAGTGTTAAGTACTATTCACTAACTACTGTGCGCTATCCAATTATTGCAAAAACAGCACCAAATGTCAAGAAAATGTCTAACGCGATTACCCGTTTTAAAATTGGTTAGTACAAACGCCTCTCAAAGCCTACAAAACGTGGATTTTGGAACATCAGAATAAGCAACACAGCAGGGTCCAAAAATGAGAGCAAAAAAAACGTTGGACACATCGGCTTCGTCCCCAGCGGTCATAAGCATATGTTTTGTCAATGTCTTACATCATCCAGATCAATTATTAGGCGAAAAAACGAGTGAAAACGGAGGTAATCTCATCGTTGAACAAAGGGTAATCGCGTGAATGTCTTGGCTTCCACCGTCAGGCCAATTATTACCGGCGTTTACCCCTGGATCGTTTTGTCACACTGGTTTTTCGGGACTTTTTCTTTCTTGGTGTACACTGTGCACGGCTGGCAGCTTCAAGTAAAGGCTTAACAGGAGCCACGTTAAGTTGGCGAGCAGGTACATTCACCGAAACAATATACACTTTCATTGCCTGGCCGAGACACACACTACATCCCGAACGCTGTCCAACCATACGCTGGGTTCGCTTATCGTATTTCCAGCGATCCGGCCCAAGATCGTCCATCTGGATAAGACCTTCAATGCCGTACTTTCGCGACTGCACAAACACGCCAAAGCCGGCCAGCCCTGTGACAATACAATCAAGCTCATCGCCGATTCTCTTGCTGAGCATTTGCAGTATCAGCACCGTCGTCAATTCTTTTTCAGCATCCTCCGCTCGCTGCTCGGTGAACGTTACGTGTTTTCCAATCTGGACCAAATCCTGTGCCGCAGCAAGCTGCTTAGCCTGGTCCATACGACCCCGCAGGTAACACTCTAAAACACGATGAACGAGCAAGTCCGCATAGCGCCGTATCGGGCTTGTGAAGTGACAATAACAAGTCGAAGCCAGCGCATAGTGACCGATATGCAAAGGCGCGTACTGCGCTTTTTCAAAACTTCTAAGCACAGCCAAATTAACTGCCATAGAAAAATCAGCACCTTTCACAGCAGCTAATAGGTCCTGAATTGCGAACCGATCCGGATTCCGCGGAAGAGAAAAACCGAAAGCCCTGACAACCTTCGCAAGATCCCTCATACTGAACGCATCCGGCTCTGGGTGAACCCGCCGCATAAACGCAACATCAAGTCTATCCAGAAGCGACGCGACAGCTTCGTTGGCCTCGACCATGAACATCTCGATTATTGTGTGCGGATAGCTATCATCTGCAGGATGAGCATCAACCACTTGTCCGGATCCGTCCATCACAATTTCCGTCTCCGACAAATCCAGGTGTAACATCCCGTTTTTCGCCCGGCGTTTCTCAATCACTCGGCTAAGCGCCTCCATATTCTTTAGCAGCTCAATAACCTCAGGCTTGACCTCTTTCGTATGGCCCTTTAAGGTTCTTTCAGCCTGCTCGTATGTCAAGCGCTGCCTCGATTTCATAACGCTATTTGCAAACCTGCGAGACACTACACTGCCCTGCTGGTCGTACGTCAGATAAACGCTCTTAACAAAACGCGGCTGGTCCGGCTGTAAGCTGCAAATTCCATTACTCAAAATCTCCGGCAGCATCGGCAAAGTCTTCCCCGGCAGATAGACACTATTGCCGCGAGTTCTCGCCTCATTATCCAGAGCCGAATCAGCCGAAACAAAAAAACTCACATCGGCAATGTGAACCCCCAATATCCAGTTTCCTTTCGAGTCCCTTTCAAGGTTTATCGCATCGTCGAAGTCTTTCGCGTCTTCCGGGTCAATCGTGATAATTACCTTATCCGTGATATTTTCACGATTATTAGCTTCATCCGGATTGAACACGCCAACTGCCTGTTTCGCTTGCTCAAGGCATTCATTATTAAATCCGCTCGGCAGATGGTGCTGACGAATTATTGACCGAATCTCGCTCTCGTATCGCCCCGCTTTACCAAGAACCTCTATTATCACCCCTCTGGCCAAATACTTCTCCGTCGGATAAGACAGTATCTCAACCACAACTTTATCCTTCTGTTTAGCTCCTTTGACACCGACGTCATCAACAACGATCTGCTCGAAAAAGCTTGAGCCGTCCGGCTGAACAAGCCAGGCTTCCGGATGTTTCATCAGGGTACCAACGAATCTGTTTTGTGCTCGTTCGAGAACTTCAATTACTTCGCCGCTGTACCGCATCTGCCTGCCGCGTTTACCTTTTCTTTTAACCTTTGCAACAACGACATCACCAGTCATTGCATCCGCTGTCGCATCAGGCGGTATGAACAGATCACCATGTGAATTAGGTTCAAGAGGTGTCACGAAGCCGAACCCTTTGGGATTGGCTCTGAATGTTCCTACGATTTGACCAGCTAAGGAAGGAAGGCTGACCATATTCTTGGCGCCTATTACAACGTGCCCGGCCTGTCGCAATTGGTCGAAAGCCAATTTGAACTCCGGATAATCCTCCGAACTTACGCCTAACGCTCGTGCCAGTTGTGAAAGCTTAACCGGCTCGTAGTCGTCCCGTTTTAGCAATTTGATTATGCGCTGCCTAAAAATCTCCGCCATAAAGCAGACCCATGAAAAAGCACCCAACCGACTCCACATCGGCCGGGTGCAATGTTAGTTAACCGTCATAAAATGAAAGAAGCGATAGACAGCTTGGGTTAAGATCGAGTACTACTATCCAAGCGATTTGCACTTACACTTTTTTCGCCTTTAGTGCATTTAACTTCTTTGCCAGACGTGATTTCTTGCGCGCAGCAGTTGTTTTGTGCATTGTGCTCGTGGCTGCGGTTTTATCCAGCTTCGTAGTAACAAGACGAAGTTGCTCTTGTGCAATTTCCACATCGCCTTTGCTCAACGCTGCCTCAAAATGTTTGATTTGTGTTTTTATCTGGCTCTTACGGGCACGATTAATCACACGCCTCTTGACATTTTGCTTTGTCCTTTTCTTTGCTGACAACGAATGTGCCACTATAATCTCCTAAATTTCAACACGAACTTTGTTACAAGAATTCACAAATTTCATAGCAGTGTTTTAAAGCTGACCCATTTGTATAGAAGCAACGTTAACCCGAACCTGGCATTTCTCTTAGTTTGTTTACTCGTTTACTCACATCTTTGTATGCGAAATCATACTGAGCGATTTTGCGATAAACCTCCAGCGCCTTGTCAGTATCGCCCTGCTCTTCATACGCACGAGCCAGATTATACCGCAATTCCTTGGCAACAGCATCTTCTTTTATCTCGTAAGAATCTATCGCCCGTTTGAAGATATCGATCGCATCAGCATACCAGCCCTTCATAAAGAAGCTATAGCCTATTTGATTCATTGCTACGATATGTCGTCGTGGGTCCTTCTGTGCCTCTTGTAGCAAAGGTATCGCTTCATCGTACTTTTTATTCCTGACCAAGCGAACGCCCAAATCGTATTTGGCCTGCAAGTTGGTCGGATAGTTTTCCATACAAAGACGATAGTGTTCCAACTCCGTTTTGCTCAGTTGATTCGATAACTCTTCGACCTTAGCTTTCGCTTGCGCATTACCCGGCTGAGCATCAAGTGCAGCCTTTGCCCGCTTCAACTTACGCTTGACTTGCCTTATTCTTACAAGGCCGGCCCGCTGCATGTAGCTAAAATCTTCCTTGGCCTTGTAAGCATCTTCTAAAAGTTTTATAGCCTCGTTCTCGCTCTCATCGTTCTCCAAGTCCGCTAGAGCATCAGCCAGGTGAAATATATTCTTCGGCAGATCCGGGTTACGTGCTAGTGCTTTTCTGGCATCTTCAACTGCCCTGACGCGATAGTCTTTGGTCTTGACTACTCTGTCCTGTGCGTAGAGCTTTGCCTGTGTCTCGCGATCTTTGATCGACTGCCTGAAGTCCCCCTCCACATCATACTTTCCGCTAGCCATAGTCAACTCGGCTGAAAGGTTTTTGTACTCATCGGCTAAGTCCTTATCATTAGGCTTGAGCCGCAATGCACGCTGACAAGCAGCAACAGCCTTGTCATACTCGCCCAGAGCAGCATACGAGTCTTTCAGCAGAACGTATGTTTGTACTGACGGTTTGCTCGCCGAGTTATTCGTTTGGAAGATCAAATTGGCAATCCAACCAGCCGTTTTCCTATAACCACCAGTGACGGCAGCCTTGAGCATCGCTTCGGCATACGGCAAATGACTTGGGTCCCTTGTGAAGAGATACTCCGCGTTGAGCATCTGCTCAAGCGGTGTTTTGCCTCGCATTCGCTTCATCCGCTCCATCATTGAAGGCTTCTTGCCATCTTTGCTCTGACGCTGCAAACCCAATTCACAAAGCGGCAGATGACCTTCTTCTAGCGCCTCTGGGGCAAAACGCAACCCCTCAGTATACATGTCAATAGCATATTCAAAATTACCCATCTCCGCTGCTTTTTGTCCCTTCTCAAAAAAAGCCTTGGCCTTGGCAAGCTCCTGGTCGGATACCCCTTCTGTCGGCCCTGTCAACTGGTCCCCCGATACATTTCCCGCTTCAGTTGCAAGTCGATTATCTTTAACTTTTTCACTTCCCTTTTCAGGCAATCCACCACTATTGCTACCCAACTTGCTCAAACCAGACTTCTGATCGACCATTCGTCGGCTTGCATTCAGCTTAGCCGCAAGTACTCGCAGCTCTTTCGCCAGCTCCCGGTCATCCGGTTTCAGTCTCAATGAACGCCGGCAGGCAGCAACTGCTCTTTCAAGCTGACCAACAGCCGCATAAGAATCCTTCAGCAAAAGGTATACCTGCAAGGACGGTTTCTTGGCACTGTTATTTGCTAAAAATATTAAATCAGCTATCCAGCTAGCCGTCGCTTTGTAGCCACCAGCAACCGCAGCTTTGAGCATAGCTTCTGCATACGGCAGATGCTCAGGATCCTTAGCCAAAAGGTACTCAGCGTTCAGCATCTGCTCAAGTGGAGTCTTGCCCTTTGACCGCTTGGCCACCTCGTTTGCTGACGGCTTTGCACCGCCTGCTGCATGACGCGACAGAGCCATCTCCCGAAGTGCAACGTGACCCTCGTGAACGGCATCCGGTACCAGGCGTAGACCCTGAATGCACAAATCAATCGCGCGATCCAGCTCGTCTGACTTTGCTGCCCGACGGGCTTGAGCAAAAATACTATCGGCTTCCGCCATGTTATGATTGGTTTTATCTGCCGACATAAGTTTAGAAAGACCACTTCTCTTGCTACGTCGCCCAAAGTGTCAATCGTAATAGTCGGCTGAATTTTGTCAACAAATAAATGCTTGTACCGAAATTCAGACTGTGTTATAAGAACAAATCAACGGACCGCTCTTCGTCTGTGAACCAAAAGGCAGCTCGAACAATACGGTTTTACGGAGAAACCAATATGAAAACAGCCCTTGAGCAGTATGACCCACAGATATTCGAGCTCATAAGGCAGGAAAAGGCACGACAGAGCGGCTCAATACGTCTGATCCCTTCGGAAAATTATGTCTCCAAAGCTGTAATGCTGGCAAGTGCCAGTTGCCTTACCAATAAATACGCTGAGGGCTATCCCGGAAAGCGCTACTATGAGGGCCAACAGGTCACAGACCTCATCGAGAAGATGGCGCAGGAACGCGTTAAAAAGCTCTTCAAAGCCGATCATGCAAACGTCCAGCCATACTCCGGCTCGGTCGCAAACTTAGCAGCCTATGCTGCCCTGATAAATCCGGGTGACACTATCATGGGAATGTCCCTTGTCGATGGCGGACATCTAACGCACGGCTGGAAAGTCTCTCTAACCAGCAGATTCTTCAAATCCGTCCCATACACCGTGAACCACGACACCGGCAGACTTGACTTCAACCTGATTGAAAAACTCGCTAAAAAGCACCATCCCAAAATAATCATCTCCGGTGCAACTGCATATCCCAGAGAGATTGACTTTGAGACATTCGGCCGGATCGCCAAAGAGGTCGGCGCATACCATGTAAGTGACATAGCCCACATAGCCGGACTCGTTGTAGCAGGTATACATAAAAGTCCCGTGCCTTACGCCGATATCGTTTCGACAACCTCACATAAAACATTGCGTGGCCCTCGCGGCGGGATGCTGCTGTGCAAAGCAGAACATGCTGGGAAAGTCGATCGAGCCGTATTTCCAGGCCTGCAGGGTGGCCCACACATGCACACCCTGACAGCCATCGCAGTTGCAATGGCCGAAGCAGACACCCCTGAGTTCGTTGCATACGCAGAACAAATCGTTAAAAACGCAAAGGCTCTTGCTGAAAAGCTGCTCGAGTACGGTTTCAACCTTAGCACAGGTGGCACCGACAATCATCTTATACTTATCGACCTGCGAAATAAAAAAGTACCCGGAAGAAAGCTGGCAAAAGCACTAGATAGAGCCAAGATTGTCACAAACTACAACACTGTACCAGGCGATCCTGCACCGCCGTCCGACCCCAGCGGATTGCGCTTGGGAACTCCAGCAATAACAACCCGCGGAATGAAAGAGCAACAAGCCCAACAAGTGGCGACCTTCATAAATAAGGTCGTCGAGAATATCGACAATGAATCAGCCATTGAAGAGGTTGGCATGGATGTATTGCTTCTGTGCTCACAATTCCCTGTGCCGGAGCACTTTATCATACCGAACAAGAATAATGCGGATATGCTGCAGGCCTCAAACGGTCTGACACCGTGGCTATTTTAAGTTCAGGAAACTCACAATGCTAAAAGAGCTATTTAAAAAACAGGCTGAATTGAATAAGCGAACCGGCTTTGACCCCGATGCCCTGCGTGAAGACTTTGACCCCCAAACAGCCGGCATCTGGCTGAACAACTACATCGCTGCGATGAACAACGAGCTGGAGGAGTTGCGCGATTGCACTTTCTGGAAACACTGGTGCAAAGAAGCAAAAGAAGGAAAGAGATTCTTCCTGCACGATTTGCAGAATGCAAGAGTTGAAGTAATAGACATGCTCTTTTTCTGGATTTCTCTGGCCCAATGTGTCGGCCTTGATGCGGACGATATTATGCGGCTGTATGAACAGAAGTGGCAGGTAAATTGGAAGCGCCAGGACAATAATTATTCCATGGCCACAAAAACCGAGGACGACAACAAAGGAATTGTGTAGCGTATTGCGTGAAGCGTGAAGCGTATCTTGTGACACGAGCGACGAATTGTCATTCCGAGCCCTTCGTTGCACTCAAGGGTAAACTCCGCGAGGAACCTGTCGAAAACCGCCATTCCCTCGCAACTCTTCCTTAACTCTGATCGTGGGGCAGGAATCAAGATTTGAAATATGCTTCACGTTTTTTTCCGCGTAGCAATATTCATGCGGGCGTTCAAATTGTTAATTTATTGGCACAATGTAGTAATCTCTGCTTTGATATTTTGTAACCATTCACAGTTTTTTTAACGAATTAGCAACGGATATTTTTGCTTACTCCAATGAGCAATAACAGATTCATGGATAAAATCAAAGACATTTCGCTCTTGCTTTTTGCAAGTGGCCAATATCGT
>Ga0315549_1001635_pt1 | contig 22855 bp, 31 predicted proteins | sample SalMarSW160200MG_FD_203101 | JGI IMG/M metagenome (GOLD analysis project Ga0315549, IMG submission 203101) | Salt marsh sediment microbial communities from the Plum Island Ecosystem LTER, Massachusetts, United States - Salt Marsh Sediment SW1601-200 ... | reverse complement strand
GTTTATATAGAAATCAACTCCGTTTCAAATCATCTACTAAATACTTCCCAATTGAGTCATCTTTAACAAATGGGAGTTATTTTGATCTTCACCATTTCGTCCTCTCTTTCTTCTTTCTTTCTTATCTACTTTCATACCAGAATTCTTTCTGGCTTTATTCTTTTTATTAATTCTTATTTTCTCTTTTCTTTTAAAATTACCATATCTTCCTGACATTATTACTCCTCTATAAAAGCCACTGATTTTTTATTCTTCCTTATTCAATACCTGGAGTTACTCTTACTTCGATTTTTATATTATTAAAAATTTGACTTTTAATAAAATACCAGTTAGTTACTCTTTTCTTTACTTTTGGTAAGTACTTTCTCGGAACTCGAATCACAAACAGAGTATCTTCGTCTCTTATTTTATACTCAACTGTAGAAAAAAGACTAGGAACAAACTTTATAACATAGTCGGATAGAAGATTAGATATCGCATCAAGTTCAGACAAACTATGATATTTCTGTGATTCTATTTCCATAAAATATTCTCCTCTTAGGATTTATCTCCTTCGTCAATTCTATCTCCTACTCTAAAATGATAATCTCTACATACTTCCTTATTACAGTTAGGACAATGGTATACAGTACAGAGATGTTCTAGAAGATAAACAGTTCGCAAATCTGTCATCCTAGCATATTCGAATCCACATTTAATACATTTAGGTACTGTATTTTCCTCCTCGTAGGATCCTAACTTACTCTCTTTATCATTAAAAATGAGACTTAAACAACCAAACAAATAAAACAACAAATAAACTTGAGTAAATTCCATTCCTAACAGGATCTGGAAAATCTCATGTTATAAGTTTATAGGTTACTAACAAAATCGTATCAAAGTTATGATACAACGCACCTGGAAGAAAAACTATAATGAAAGAAAAGAAGATCCTAATTAATAGCAACAAAGTATTATCCCCACTAATTTTCTTATTTGTTCTTCCGGTTTTCCTTTATTTCTAATTTATTAGGATACTTTTGACAAACTCTTTTAATTAAATTAAGTCTGGAAGTACTCTATAGACATGATGAACTCCCTTTCCTGTCATAACAAAACCTTCTTTAGTATTAATATATTTAGATGTAATCTTACATCAGTTATTTGTTGTTTATGATCCTAGTTGGACATAAGAAATACTAGTACCTAATAACTGTCTGTTCATTCTTAAATTGTTTAAATTTCCAAACTGTTCTAAAACTGCTAACGTTTCTCCTGGCCACCATGATATATTTAATTCATCAAAACCAATTACAGATCCTTTTGGCATTCTTGGTAGAAAATATTTAAGAGCTACTTTTGTAGGTTCATAAATATCCATATCTAAGTACAAAAGTGATACTACAAGGTGAGGATTTTTCTTAATATATAACGGAATAGTCTCTAAAACATCTCCTCGAACTAACTCAACCTTATTGATATGATTTAAATATCGAGTTGTATCGTATAATTTAATACATTTTTTCAAATCTTTATATGAATCAACATATAACGATCCCTTCTTACACAAGTCCGTAGAAACTTTCCCTTCGGTATCCTTATTAGAAACTGAAGGGAATCCTTTAAATGTATCGAAACCGATTATCCGCCTTTGGTGATTTAACGGTTCCATAATAGAACTAAGTTGAGCCCAGGTCATCAAACCTCCACCAAATAAAACTCCACATTCAATAATAACTCCTTGAAGGTTTAATACTCTTTTAAATAATTCATATTTAGTAAGAAATCTAGCAATTGATGTACGTGGAACATATTTGGTAAAATTCTCTAACTTATCAACTGTAGTACCTTCAGTATGAAGAAAATAATCATCAAGACTATTTAAATAGTCAATCTGTCCTTTAGAAACAAATTTTGTATCTTTAAAACTAGCTTTTATATCTTTCACAATATTTCCTTTATTTTAGTTTAATTAGTATGTAATTTAAAACGTGGCGAATAACTACTTATATTTATTCTATTAAAATAATACCTCTCAATTGTTACTCCTTTAATCTTCTTATTTATTCTTAACTTTCTTTAGTTTTTATTTTATTATAGCAGTAGGACAGACTCTCCTAAGAGCTTCTAACGAACCTGGATAATTTTTTTGAAACCATTTAATAGGATCATTTACCATTTTTAATGTTTTTGCTCTTTTAGATCCCAAAAGTTTTTTCCAGGAATGGATAGATGGCCAAATTGACCTAATTCCTACTACTTGCATATCAAGTACATCATCTAGCTGCTTAAACTTTGCTTTCGACTCTAGAATTTTTGCTTCAGAAGAACCATCTAAACCACTATTTCTATGTATAGGAAAAAGTTTCCAATCTATTTTATCTAAAATTGACTTTGAAAAAAGTCTACCACTTCCCAGTATATGGTATCCTTGTCTAGTAATAAAAATAATTTTCTCATTTGGAACTAACCTACAGTAATGATGGAGTCTCTTTCCTACCATGTCATATCCCTCTTCAATATACTTCATTGAAACTTCACACCAATTACTTGTTAACCAATTCTTAGAGGCACAAATCATTACAGCGTCGGGGTTGAACCTTTCTCTAACGTAATTGACTCCTGCTTGCCATTTCTCACCAACTGGTTTATTTTTATATTGTAGAAAGTTGCATTTAAATTGTTTAGTTATACTCACATCACGAGGGTTATCACTAACAAGAAGTAAGTCAATTGGAACTGTTTGCTTCTTTAAATATCTAAGAACTTCTGTTACGATTTTCTCTCTACCACTTGAAGTAACTACTATACAAGAAATCCTCATTTAAATGTCCTCCTTTTTTATGTTCCTTTTGTAAGTAGATAAAGAACTATTTACTCAATTTTAAATAAGTGTCGTTTCCCACCATGTTGATTAGTAGTTCTAATGTAAGTAACTTCTTTATTATCTCCTAGCCTTTTTAAATAATCTCGAATAACTTCTTTAGATGTTAGTTTTCCCACTTTATACATTCCATTACTTTCTTTTCCAGCAGTTTGAAAAAATAATTCTTTACTATTTTTGATTAAATTTATTATGACTTGATCAGCACCTTCCTTTAATTGTTTAACCAACCACATATGTATATTCATACATATTACTAAATCTACTGGTTCGAATATTGTTTCTGCAGTTACTTTCTCCTTTAAGACTAGCTCATCTAAAGAAAACATAACTCGTAAAACATTAAGAAAATCAAACATGTTTGGATCAGCTTCAAATCCGATAGCTTTATTTAGTCTAAATTGTCTCATTAAGTTAAATAAATAATAACCACCAGCGCAGCCAATATCTATGACTGTTTTTGGCGGATTGCTTAAGTACTGAATCACATCTCTATATTCACTTTCAATATTTCTATGAAACCTAATAGTTTTCAAATAAGGTATATCTACTACATGATAAGTTTTCCCTCGTTTTTTTGCAGATCCATCGTAATACTTCTTTCCAAAAGTAGAAGTTCTAGTTTTTAAGTTTTTAACTTGCTTTAGAACTTTCTTATTAACTAAATTAAGTTCCATCTTAATCCTCCTAAAAGCTTTTGAGTCATCTACTCCATAAATTCCATTTAACCCTTCTGGAGTACCAACTTTAAGATTATCTGTTTTTGCCCAATAGAAGTCAATAAGTTTAACTGTTCTTTCTCGTTCAGAAAATAACAAATTTCCAGGATTTACATCTCGATGTTCAATCTTAAGTTCTTTTAACTTTTTTTCTATCTCTTCAAATTGTTTTAGAACTTCTAACATTGAAATTGTAAATAATAGTCTTCTCACTTTCTCTTTAGATGTTGTTTTTGTATTTCCTAAAGAGAAATCATATCTCTCTATAGAATAGGAGTTCTCAGATAGCTTTTTAATTAATGGAGAATGGCAATTTTTTCCGCTACAAGAAAACTTCTCCAAACTATGTAACTCATTATTTAAAGAAGACATTCTATTAATCCTACTATCTTTATACTTTTTAATAACTTCATTATCTAGAAAAGTAAGTTCTGATTGATGTGTTTTCATATTTGAAAATTCTTCTTATATTTAATAGGAATATACCATCTTTTATGATTCTTAGCTATCTCTCTACAAGAAATTAATCTATCTAGAACTTCTGGAGGAATTGTATCTTTTAGATCTATAGGACAATGTTTAAAAGGAGGTCCAACATTTTTAAAACTTAGTGAACGATTACTTATATTATTTATTCCATTTGTATTAAAACAATATTTCCAGTCATCGCTTTTATCAAAATATAGCTTGAACTTTCTCTTTTGTTTTCGTCTATAATTTTCACTACTCTTAAAAATAAAACCATCAATACCTTTACTTCTACTAATTTTATTAGGTTTGGGAAAGACTTCTTTTAGGAGACTTGTTTTCATAGACTTTCCAGGTACATCATCTTTTCTTTTACGGCCATCAGAATTAAACAACATAACTTTTCCATCTGTAATATTGTAGTAGATAACCTTCGTTACAAGTATCCAGTCGGGATTTACTTCCTCGAATATCTTATAAGCAGAAGCCAACCTCGTTGGCGAAGAATAATAATCAGCCGAACTAGAAGTTATAATTCTTGAATTTTTATTTACATCTACTATCAACATTGACATTTTCTTGCCTAGAGGAATCCAATTACTAAGTCCGATATATTTTATATGGTTACACCCAACTAATCTCAATCTATTTTGATATTCTTGGATCTTCTTCTCACCAAAGGGTTCATACTTCTTTGACGTTTCTTCAGCAATAATTAATTCCCATTCGAAATTGATATCCCTTTGACGACATAAAGATTCTAGTGGTAACCAAGCTATATGTTTTGCTCTAAACATTGGAAGTATAACTGATATCATATTTTTTCTGCTCCTAAAAATAGAGTTCACTATAGAACAAACTTTTACTACTTAAGAACTTCAAATTTAATTTCACTAACTTCTATCTTCTATAGAAGTACTTAAAGGTCTCGCTGGAACCCCTACTACTGTAGTTTCTGGAGGGACGTTCTCCGTTACAACAGATCCAGCGCCGACAACAGCGAACTGACCTACAGTTATCCCAGACAAAATAGTAGAGTTCGACCCAATATGAGCTCCCCGTTCTACATGAACTCTCGCATTTATACTTGCATTGTTGGCAACTACAACATATCGTTCAAGAGTAGAATCATGACCTATAAACGAGTTGCCATATAAAATACACTGATCTCTTACTTGAACCCCTGGACTTAATTGAACTAAAGGCGCTGCTATAATTCGTCCAACATCTACATATTTCCATGGAATTTCTACTGACGGATGAATCAAAGTAGCGAACCGTTCCTCAGGGATGTTAAGACTTTCCAGTTTCTTCCATATACCTCGTTTGTTTTTCATAGTCATTATAGTTACCACCAACTGAACATCATCTCCTAAATTTAACCACTTATGAACATCTTCTGAAGATCCTACTACTCTACGTTTTATAAATCTTCCTTCAGTTTCTCCAACAGGAATTCCATCATTCAGCAAAGCCATAAGTTTATAATCTAAAGACTCAATTATAGGAGCAACAATTGTTGCACTTCCTAAAACTACTATCCTCATATAACCTCCTTCGAAAACCACTCTTCTTCCTCAATACGATGATGTCTCTCTAAAGTTTTTTTAGCTGCTATAACCATAGGAGGACCTACAAACTTCCCGTCATATACAGTCACTCCTTTATTCTCACTTTCAGCCTTTTCATAAAGACTAAGCATTATACTTGCGTCTTCCACTTCTTTCTTACTAGGAGTATAGTATTGGTGAACAAGTGATATTTCTTTTGGATGTAAAACGAGTTGTCCCTCAAATCCAAACTTACGACCTGTTTTTAACATCACTTCGAGATCTTCTAAATTATGTACGTCAATATGAACTGTGTCTATTGGAATAACTCCAACAGCTCTAGCTCCTAGAGCTATCAGTGCACGAGGAATATATATACTTTCATGCTCTAAATCATGATAACCCTCTAAGTCAGCTATAAAGTCTTCACATCCAAATGTAACCGCTACTACTCTCTCAGAGGCTCTACATATTTCTTGTACGTTTAGTACTGCAGCAGCAGTTTCAATTAAGACTGCTATTTTGAATCTACCTTTTTCCATATTTTTCTCTCGTTCAACAGCCTCAAGCAAATGGTCTGCATAATAAACGTCCTCTTCTCGATACACTTTTGGTATCAATATTGCATCAATTCCATCTAACGTTACTGCCCTAAGGTCTGTAAGAAATAAATTAGTATCTCGATCATTAACTCTTACAAATATCTTTTTACTACAACTATTAAATGTACCATCTAAGGCGAGACTAGTTATCAATTCGCGTGCCACTTTTTTATTTTGGTAAGGACGAACAGAATCTTCTAGATCAAGAATAAGAGCATCTGCTTTAGATACCAATGCCTTTTCTATAAGTTTTTGGTTGTGACCTGGCACGAACATCATGCTCCTCATGATCCAATCACATCTTTTCATTCGATTTCTCCTGTTTCTATAGGATAAAATCTATGTTGAGGCTTCATAGGAACCAAAATATGACGTCTTAATGTTAAGACTTTTTCACCCTTTTGATTGTAAGCTCTCGTTTCTACATATACAACGCCTCTGTCATCTTTACTTTTTGAAGAACGTTTCTCAAGAATTTGTGTTTCTGCTCGAATTGTATCTCCAATAAATACTGGTTTGTCATGAGTAACCCCTTCATAATCTAAATTGGCTATTGCCTTACCACTTATATCTCCAACTGACATTCCTACAACAAGACTAAAGATATAAGGGCCTACAACTACTCGTTGTTTATGTTGAGTTTGACTTGCAAATTCTTTATCTAGATGTAAGGGATGATGATTCATAGTTAACAAACAAAATAAGTTGTTATCGGACTCAGTTACTGTTTTAGTGATTTCATGTTGATACACTTTATTAATAACAAAATCTTCGTAGTACTTTCCGTACATTTTTTATCTCCCAAATAAATTTTCTACATTTTTATAAAATATACACTCTTTAGCCTCTGTACTTATATTTGTTAGTTCAATAAGATACTTAGCAACTCGTACATCAGCATAAGGTTCATCAGAACCAAATAAAATCCTATCTTTTCCAAGAACGTCTACAGCTTTTTCTATTAACCAAGGAAGTTTTCCATTTGATGTATCTAAGTAAATATTATCTACTCGTCTAGATTTTATTAATCTGATAGCTTCTTCTATTAAATCTGTTGAATTACCGCCCATGTGTGCTGCTATAAAATTAACACGAGGAATTCGTTTTGCTATATCTACTAAGTATTTCACATGACTTATAGGATCTCTACCACAATGTATTAAGATTGGCCACCCTTTATCCAACGCTACATCAACCCATCTGTAAAATCGAACATCGTCTACATTTACTCTAGATACACTTGGATGATATTTAAGACCATAAATAAAATCACTATACATATCGACTTGTTTTCCTACAGACTTATCATGTATATCGATTAAAAGAAGTAGTTTATATCTACTTTTTATCTTGGAATCTATACTATGATATTCAGATAAAAATATATCATTAAGATTAGAGAAAGACAAAATATTTGAAATATTAGGCATAGCAATAGCTAAATCTATATTATGTTTGCTCATATATTCAGCATAGTTATTAAATGACCAAGACCTCTCTGTTTTTTCTGTCTTTCCTATATGTATATGACTGTCAATAATCATGGTAGTTTCTCCTCTATTCCATTACCCATCTAACTAGTTCAAAAACCTCAGCATATTTGACTCCAATCTGAGTTCCTCTTGTTTTAGCCAAACTTCTTAGAAACTCTCCAGATGCATATCCTCTCCTTCTTTGAGAGATATAACAACTAACGGTTTCAATCTTCTTCTGTAGGTGTCTTTCTTCAAGGAATACAAATGCGTTTGTACTAAAGTTGAGGTTATTCCATGGAATCTCATAACCCAACATTGTACGTCGCTTGAAAATCCTAAATCCTTCTTGGGCAATAACTTGATGGTCTTGATGTGTATCATTAGGAGATGGAAGAAAAACCAGGTTAGGTTTTATCTCCTCTCCAAGTTTATAAAGGTCTTCTAAAATCTCTTGTCTACTAGCTAGAAAATTCCTGACTTCATATTTAAAGACAGTAATGTTCTCATCTTTTATACCAAGAGTCTTCATTGCTTTCTCTAACTCGTCTCTATGTGTATTTTCGGGCATGTCAAGAGGAGTTGATTTTTCAGAAGTAGTAAAAGCTACATAAAAAACTTCTTTCCCTTCTTCCAGAAATCGAGCCACAGTTCCACCACAACCAAACTCTCCATCGTCAGCATGGGGAGAAATTACTAAAATCCTACTTTTCATTAACTTAACCTTTCATTTAGTGAAATAGTACCTTTAAATACAGCAGGGTTTCCAAAATATTTTCCAAAATCTTCACAGTCTTTTGTAACAGTAGAATTTGCGCCGATAAGACATTCTCTACCTATTGTTATTCCGGGCATTATTACTGCACCAGACCCAATTCTAGCACCATATCTTATCGTTGGTCCTTTAAGTTCAGCCTTGAAGTTTCGTCCATGGCTAATCTTCCATGTATTTATACACATCGACATTGGACCCATAAACACTCTATCCTCGATTGTAGCAAGTCCAGTAATATGACTGTTTGACTGGATAGTAACATATTTACCAATTGTTGTATCTAATTCTATCATCACGAGATGGCCTATTACGGAATTATCATCTATATGTACTCCTTCTCGTATAACTGAATTATGACCAATAAAAACATTATTTCCAATTACACAATTCTTATCGATTACAACTCCATAACCAAGTCTAACGTTCTTACCGAACCTCGTTTCTGGACTTATTGGTTGTGCTAAAACAAGAGAATATAGATCTTCATAAATATTACTTTCCATTTTCATTTCCCCCTTCATTTACATATTTTTTGGGATTTTCTTTTACTACTTTAGCTGGAACGCCGTAAACCATGTATCCACTCTCTATATCTTTCGTAACTACTGATCCTGCACCCACTATTACATTATCATGTATTCTTATATTTGGTACAGTTACAGCGCCAAGACCAATGTCACAATAATCTCCTATTTTTGTAGTTCCACCTAAAACAACATGTGCTGCTAAAAAGGTATGTTCCCCAATAACTATGTTATGCCCTATAAGACAGTTAGCTCCTATTACACTTCCTCTTCCAATAGTAGTATCATCAAGAGCAGCCTTATGAATAGTCACCTTAGAAGCAATTCCAACATTGTCTCCGATTAAAATACCTCCGAACTGAGGTACATATATTAACTCACCTAATTCATTTCTTACATAACTTCCTGGTGCTGCTCCTATAACAACAAGTGGTAAAATACACACATTTTTTCCAATGACTACTTTACCCTCAATATGTACATGACTCCCTATCCTAGTATTCTTTCCAATAGAACAATCACCTTCTATTGTTGTATAGGGACCGATCTCGACATCCTCAGCAATTTTACTACGGTCGCAGTCAATAATAACAGTTGGATGAATTCCAGTTAAGCGAGTAGGCAACATTCGTTCCTCATCAGAAGCGAAGAATTTTCTTGTTAACAAAGCAAATACAAGTCTTGGATTATCTACTGTAATGTAAACATTACTACTATCAAAAGATGAAGGGTCATTCTCAGTCATTATAACAACACAATCTTTAACACCTGTTAAGTCACGTTCATTTCCCTTTCTACAAAATACAAGCTTACCTCTTGTCGCCCTTGAAAGAGAACTAGTACTGGTAATATTTTTCGTCTGGTCACCTACAAATTTACAGGAACCGTAGTAACTTCTTAGAAATTCTATAATTTCAGACGTTTTCAATATATTAGTTCGACTCATTTCATTCTCCTAATATTTCCAAATTTGTTCTTTCTAAATATATAGTTTTTATGATCTTAACATTCCTTATAATATCTTATTTCTTTATACATTTAAAAAGAAATTTTTTTCCAATTTTTTTGCTTTCTTTGAAATCTAAAAAAGAACCAAATCTTTCAATAATTTCATCTATATCTTTAAAATAACGAACATGAAATCTAGAATTGAAACTTGGAACTGAAAATACTACCAAACTTCCACATGATATATCTTTAATTATATCTAAGTCTTTTTCAATGTGTTCAAGTGTTTCTAATATAATAAAAATTTTATACTGTTTAAAAAACTCGTGAATTTCTTTACTTCTTAAATCGCCTAAAATAAAAGTAACTTTGGGAATTTGTTTTTTAGCTTCTTCTAACATAGCTGACGAAAAATCAATACCTATATACTTCGTATAACCTTTTTCGAAAAGGACTTTAGCTAAATATCCTACTCCACAACCTAAATCTATAATAGTTCCACATTTATCTACTGCAGGTAAATATTCAACAGCTGATTTATAAAGTGGTAAATATTTTTTAAACCATTTTGATTTTAAATATTTTTCACCAACCATATGATCCTTATGACGTTGTATATAAATGTAATTATATTCTTCTGGTTCTCCTTCAGTACCCATCTCTTACCTTTCATATTTGTATTTTTTACTATTTAAGAGACTTTTAAAAATTTTTACATATTCTTATTTATCTTATATTCCCACTTTACTTCTTCTAAATAGTCAGTCCCCTTATAATATTGTTCGGGATCCTTGATATGACCATGCTTCTCATATAATTTTAACCGTTTTGTAATTCCTCTCTTCCCAAAAGTAGTTTTATAGTACTCTCTATATTCAGGATTCAGGAAACCACTATTTTGAGATAAGATACAAGGTTTCCCGAGTTTAACCACTTTCAAATCTAATTCAAATAATCTTTTATTTAGTACTGGGATCGGCCCAACGAAATCTTTTGAAAATGGTTTCTCTACTAATCTAATTCTAAATTTGTCAACAATTTCTTTCTTGATTGCAATTCCTGCACCATATTCCCAACCCTTTTCAAGAACTTTTGCATATCTTTTTTTGTCTCTCCTACTTGTATTTTTTGAACGAACTAATTTCATATAAGTTCCACCATGTTTAGTCTTGACTTCTACTCTAGAAAGAATTTTACCACTCATATGATATTGCATATAAATACAATGTAGATAACTTAGTTTCAGATCAGAACTAACTAATTTAAAGTTTCTCAACCAATTCCCCATAAAGAAACAATCATTTGGAATCATCAATAACCACCGAGCAGAAAGATCTGCCACTTTAATTGCTTGATTTGTAGCTTTTCCTAAGTGGTAGTTTTCTGGATTTAATATCAGTTTATCAATGTCATTTTTGTCTTCGTATCTTTTTAACATATCAATAGCGCCATCTGTCGAATGATTGTCAACAACTATTAACTCATACTCATCACGAAGGGTAGTTTTCTTCAACGACTTAATACAGTACTCAGTAAGTTCTTTTCTATTAAACGATGTAATACTTATTGATAAAAACATACTATGTCCTTTTTAAAACAATAAAACCATTATTATTTCTCTTAACTAAATCTACTTTCCAGTGAGGATTTGATTTTAAAAACTCATCAATCCCAGCTTTTATTCCTGGTCGTTTATTATCTTCTCCTTTAAAACCATAAGTTCTAGTATCATGAAAAGCCAGAAATTTTTTTGGAATATTTCCATGTAATTTTAACTCTTTAGTAATCTGTGTATAAGTATGGTATGTATCTATAAATAGAAAGTCAGTTGGTTCTATTGTTACGTCTAGAACATTTTCTACAATCAGTACAAAGTCAGTTGGTTTCGCTAATCCCTGTAGCATTCTGTAATTAATTTTTGGTTTAACATCATATGAAACTAGTTTCTTTGGTTGCCCAGCTAATAAAGCAACAGTTGAATTTCCTTTTCTAACTCCAAACTCAGTAACATGTTGTGACATGCTTGAGTATCGTTTTAAGTCTGGTAAGTGTTTAAATATATCAGACTTTTTCTTACATAAAGCAGTATACATCTTATCTATTGTCATATCTTCCCCTTGAGTAAAAATAATTGTCTTTTATGACTACTATTCCAAAGTGCTTTTTCTTTTTTTCTAATTCCTCTAAACTGTTTAGCCCTAACTGTTCTACCTCCTAGATGATATATATAATTATTAGTAATACGAACTGCTTTATATCCAAGAACTTCTCTTGTTCCATAATAAAGATAATCGTCGCCACAATATATCTTCAAATCTGATGGGATCGGCGGTAGCCGAGTAACAACATCTCGTCTTATTGTAAACGCCCAACCTTCTCGTTTTCCTATAAGAGCTAGTTTGACCTTTTCATCCTTACTCTGTTTTACCTGTTTAATACTTCTAACATTAGAAGCACAAAAAATTCCATATTTCTCGTTTACTTGAAAAGCTTCAATAATCTTCTTAAAGAAATACTTATTTAAAATGAGGTCGTTATTCAAAATACTTACTAAAGGTGTTTGAGTCATTTTGATCCCTTCATTCCAAACAGCATTTACACCAACATTTTTACTATTTCGAATATACTTAATCATATTAAGTTTTCCGTACTTCCCGTATTTCTTAACAAGTCTTCCAATTCTTTCAGTACTAGCATTATCAAATAATAGGATTCGTTCTGGGAGAACAACATTTTCAGATATACATCTTAAGAATTGGTCTGTAATATGGAGTTGGTTAAAAACTGGAACTATAACTGTTATCATATTACTCAACCTCAAAAAGATATCTCTTTCTTCCTTTCTTTAATGAAGATCTATTATAGTATTTCATACCTAGTTTTTGAACAATTGGTTTCCAAACCTGATTCATTTTTTTTTGTACTCGTTTATCAATCTCTATAATACTATGTTTAATAATTTCAATAGCTTTTTCGTCGTTTGTTCCATACACAAGATTTAATTGTGCAGGTTCTCGAACTTTCTTCTTCTCTGTTTCAGCCCAGAAAAAATCAATTAACTTAATAGCTTTCTCCCTTTCTGAAAAAAGTAGATTTCCAGGATTAATATCATGATGTCGAATCTTCTTCTTTTTTAAAATATCAAGGATCTGATCAAGCTGTTTTACCACTTCATTAATTGAAATAGTAAATAACATTCTTCTTACATAATTTTCATCAATTTTAGTTAAAATCCCCAATGGAAAATCATATCTTTCCATTATATAGGATTTATTATCAAATTTAATAATTCTTGGAGCATGAATATTAGTACCATTACAACTAAATTTTTCTATACAACTTACTTCGTGCTCAACAGAAGAAAGACTATTATTTCTATTCTCTCTAAAAACCTTTTCAACAGTACCGTCCTCTAGTAGTTGTATAACTGCCTGTCTAGTTCTTAAAATCCTCATTTCTTTTCCTCTAAATAACTTGTACCCTCATAGTACGCTACTTTATCCCTTCTAATTCCATATTTTTTATAAAAATTCCATCGTCCAAGAATTCCACGAGTTCCAAATGTTCTAGAATAATACTCAGCAAACTTAGGATTTGAATATTCTGGGTCTTGTGCTAAAACACAAGGTTTTCCTAACCAAGTTCCTTCAAGTTTCATCCTACTAAGTTTCTTAGAAATATTTGGCATAGGACCAATATAACCTTTCTTAAAAGGAGTTTCTAATAGTTTAATATTACGTTTTTTAGCAATAGAACTTCTTACTGCTAAAGCTCCACCAGTTTCACCTCTTTCTCTCCCAATTGATTTTAAATAAACTCCGCCACTTTTCGTCTTTGTTTCTATACGACGAGGGTCTCGTTTCCTTACTAAAAATTTTATTAACAAACAAAAAATGTAGTCCAAATTTAAGTCCTTAGTAACTTTAACAAAATTCTCAAACCATCCATCCATAGTAAATAAATCATTACCTATTGTAAGTAACCAGTCTGACTTCTTACTGGCTAAATTCCAGGCTTGATTATTACAATAACCTAAGTAGTGATATTCAGAATTCAAAACTAACTTATCTATTATTTTATCTTCTTTCATACTGTTAAGCAACTCTGCTGTTCCATCTGTTGAGTGGTCATCAACAACTATTAATTCATATTTATCTCTTGGAGTTGTTCTAACTATAGAATTAATACAATATTTAGATAATTTCATTCTATTACTTGTTATTATACAGATTGATATAAACATTTAGTGACCGTTTAACCAAACTAGAAATTGTTTATCTTTAGGTTTTATTAATTTATGTCTAATTCGCCATTCTAGTCCATGATCACTCACTAAAGGTTTATCGCCAGGTTTACCATAGATTGCGTACTCCCATTCCATTATGAAATCTCTCATTAATTCATTTCCATATCTAAACTGTTTTTCTGGATTCTTATAATCAACCATCTTAGGAAAAGCACTTTTTACAAATTCTCCTTTTATTAAAACTGGATTTAATCCAAACTGTTTCTTCCTGTCACTTGCTATAAGAAAATTCTTATTCTTATTAAAATTATATCTACAGTTAAAAAGTTTCGGCCTTTTAGATTTAGGAATAGGAAGTTTACAAAGTCGTAGACATGCAATAGATGGTCGTTCTTTTAGTATGTTTATCATATCGTCAACATCAATTTTTCTATGAAGTATCCAATCATCTTCTAAATGAAAAACCCAATCAGCTTTAACTTTTGACCATGTCCAAATTACAGCTCTAGGAAACGATGGTTTCTTAGGAACATTATAAACTACACTATTAAAATACGAGTTACATACTCGAACAATATTCTTAAACTTCTCAGTATCTCCAACTGGGTCAATATTTATTATTAATCGATAACGATTAATATCATCGAAGAAGACGTTCTTACAAAATGAAGACAGAGTTTTCTCTAGAACTGAAGATCGTAAAACAGCTGTCATAGTTATATCAATTCTTTCTTTCACTAAATGAACCTCCTGTAACGAACTCCATTCCCATGTAATACAAGTTCTAATGGATTCTTTGTACTACACTTAATAAAAGGTTGTAACCTTATTGGAATCTCACTATTAATCCAGAAGTTTACGACAAAACCAATATCAACTGAACGTCCACCGTTTTCTTTTATTAATCCAGAATAAATTCTGCCTATTTCTCCGGCAGAAACTAGCCAGAAATCATAACTATTCGCTTTCTCTTTTATAAAGTCAGAAGTATCCTGGAATGAATTTGCGTAATGGCTTTCATACTGACCAACAATACTAAAAACTGTTATGTCACAAAAATCCCTAAATTTTAAAGAAACTTCTGGACGATTAGTTATAAAACAAATCTTCCTTCTTCTCATAACATCTAATAGATTTTTTCTACTTCTACTTAGTTTTACTATCATTAAAAAATGTGCTTCTGGATTACAATAGTTATCATTATCAAATTCTGCACGACTATATAAATCTTTCCACATCTTTAATCGTCTTACGGTTTCTTTGGACATTGGTCTGTCTGGTAGTTTTTTAATTCTCTGCCAAAAATTAATGTCGAAATATACTTGTGGAGTATCAATATAGTTCGCTCGTCTTGCATAGAACCCCCACATCTTAAAAATATCTAAAACTTTAGTTAATGGAATACCCTCTTTTTTAGTAATTACTCGAAGTTGTTTCCAATCGTTATATAGAACTGAGTGAATGAATTTAATACCTCCATCTCCGAAACGTATAAGACTAAAAGGTTTTTTTTCTTCAATGCTTCTTTCTAGATCCAATAATATAGTTTTTACTCTAGTTACTTCCATTTAATAATTCCTCAAATAACTTAACCATCTTCTTCATATTATCTTCTCTACTTTCAAGTTCGATAATTTTATTACGTCCGCTTTTACCCAACTCTCGTCTTAAAACATGATCTTCTATTAATCGACTTGTCTGTTCTATGAAAGATTGTAGATTGTTCTCAGCTACTAATCCAGTTTTCATATGCTCAATATAGTCCTCTGTTCCAGCAAGTTCCGCATTTGTTGTAACAACTGGACATTCAGTTAACATAGCTTCTTGTGGAACAATATGTAAACCTTCATTCATACTTGGAGATAACCAAATCGAAACTTTATTATAAAAAATATTTTTCTTACTATCTTCTGGTTCCTGAAAATACCTATCGATTTCTAAGTAATGTGGATTTTTGTAGATCCCTATCATGTAAAGTTTTACATCTTTCCTTTTCTTCTTTAAACTTTTAACAGTTTCAACAACCCAGAAATCTCGTTTAGTTTCATGTCTTCTATGATAAAGTCCTCCTATAACAATCTCCGAACTTTTTCTAATGTTCATTGGAAAACATTCCTTTAAGTCATTTCCGGGTCTAATAATATGAGACTGTACATTGAATTGTTTTAGTTTATTTTGAAGACCAGTACTATTCACAATCTTAATTGTAGGAGCGTCTAGAACTTTTCTAAATATTTTTTTCTCATTCATTTTCCAAGTTTCCCATCCTCTTATCCAATGTACTCGTAACTCTCCAGGATATAAAAGAGTTGAATCAACTGTTTCATACCCAGTAGCGATAACTACATCACATTTTGGAGTAATTCCATTTCGTCTTAGTATAATGTGAGGAACTTTTAATTTAGTCCACGAATGCTGATTCTTTATAGAATCTACTATAAATACTTCATGACCTAAATCAGATAAAACGTTAGCAGATCGCACAATAGTCAAACTTCCTCCATTATTTCCTAAACCACAACCAATCAAATTAAAAACTATACGCATAAGATTTTCCTATCTAAATATGTTTTGAAAATAATTTTACTAAATTTACCAACTTTTTCATAATAACATCTACTTTATCATAAAAAATGGCGAATAAATACCAATAATAAAACCTAAGATAGTCATCTTTCTTTTAATTCTAAATATTTAAACTTGTCTAAAGCATCACTATATCTAATTACTTCAGTTTCAAAAGGATTTAATAAATGAATATCGTCATCAGACATTTTGTCATCAATTGAGATTAGTTTAATTTTTAATAGAATAGATAAATGTGAAATTGAAGAACTTAGATTTCCAATAACTACTCGTGATTCTTTAATCGTTTCGATTATACATCCCAACAAAGAAACGTTTTCCTTAAACGAAATTTTTTGTATATCTTCAGAAGTAACAAAATTAATGAACTCCGATAAGTGGTTAAGAAGTAAGTCTTTTTCTCCTAAATTTTTCAACCATGATAAATCAACAAAAACTGGTTTCTTAATTTTCTCTATAAGTTCTTTATTTGTTTGTCTAGGTCTAAAATTATAGTCCATTTTATCTCTAGGAAACTGCCATTTTACTCTAAACATAAATCCGTCAATATTTGGACAAAAAATATTCTTTATTTTGAACTTCTTTTTATATTGGTCCAAAAACGAACTTTTTATTAAGTTATATGTATCTAACGGAAAATTTTCTAAACCAAAACAATCTTGCTCATAATTTTCTTCTCTCCTTAGTCGTAGAGGAACTAGAATATCAGCATATCGACCGTAAAGATCAAATCTTTCAGGTCTAGTTAAAACAATCAACTTAATATGTGGTTCTTGTTTCTTTAAAAATATTGCGTATGGAGCGAATCTATACATCTCCCAACTCAACGAACCAATAAAAGGACCAAAAAGGAAGGCTTGTTCTTTACTCACTCTCAGTCTTTTCCTCTTGTTCAGGAGAATTTATTACTTCTAATTCCTTAATTCTTTTACTAAAACTATTAATTTCTATTTGAAGTCTATTTATTTCCTCTACAGACTGTTTCAAAAGTCGCTCAATTTGAAGTAAAGGAAGCTCACCCCCATAAGAACCTTTCATATAGTAATCATAAAGTTGTCTACATATTATTTGAATTACTTTTAAATTCATATCAAGCCAATCATTTTTCTTTTCCATTCTTTTTTTCTCCTTCAAGTTTCTTTGTTAAAATTTTGTTTAACGTTTTTAAAATCACTTTTGGTTCTAAATCATATTTCATATCTTCAAGAAAAGTTATTGGTGTATGCATAATATTATAATCTACAGTATGGTAACGCTTTTGATGTCCCCACTCTAGAACTTGAACACCATACAATAACGAAATATTAGGAATCGCTGACTGACTTCCACATGTAAAAAATGCTTTCTCTATAGTAGCCATTAAAAGACCAATTAATGAGGAGTTCTCAGTTAGTGGAATATTAATTAAATCAAGAAACCTCCCCTTTTTATCAGGAACATACTCACCCTCTTTTCCACATATAATAAAATTAAATTTTGATCTAAGTGGATGGTCTGCTAACATATCATAAAATAAATTCCAGTGCTTCCAATTTCGCTGAAAACCAATTTTGTATCTAGGTGCTAAAACTACTAATGGTTTATCATGGGGTACATATTTGTTTATAATTTCGTAGTTGTCTTTCCTAGGAGAATATTTAAACATCATTTCACTTCTTGAATACTGGTTTTTCTTAAGAAAATTTCTTCCTTCTACTTTAGGAAAAATATGCTTTACTATATTAAATCGTTTCTTATAACTTTTTCTAAATTTTAATGTTAAAAGTTTGTATTGATCTAATGAAAAGTCATTGAGTCGATAACAATTTCCAAGAAACTTCTTTCCATCCCCTTCAATTCTCAGTGGAACTAGAATATCCACAAAAGTTCCATATATATCAAATCTATCTGGTCTAGTATATGCTATATATTTGATATCTTTATTTTTATATTTCTTAAACTTCATATATGGAATCATTGGAGCGAATCTTGAAAATTCCCAGTACATCTCACCCACGCAAGGTCCTATTAGAATAGCGTCAGACATTATTTAACTCCATTATTAACTTAGAATATTAACATTGCGTCGTTTCTTATGTCTCTTAATTAACTTATCTCCTTTCTTCTTTGGATAATAAACTTTCATTACTACAGTATGAAAGTTTGATCTTATCAATTCACCTTTTAACTCTTCCCCATCCGAAAGCCTAGTAACACATCTCATTAATTTTCTCCTTTCTATCTATCTGTCTGTCTTACTTTTACCAATCATCCATAAGCATCTTATCACTTTCTATCATCTTATAAAAGTCTTCAAATGACATTTCATCAATCCACTTCTCAGATTTTTCAAACATTATCATTTTCTCTAGATCTGGATGTTTTCTATTTTTAGAAAGAATATTACAAACACTTCCAGCTAATCTACCAGTATGTATTCCAAGTTTAGTCTTTAACCCAACTATGTATCTCTTACCACCACCAGTTGAAATATCTAACAATCTCCAATATTCTTGATCATGTCGCTTGTCTACTCCTATCAACTTATTTAGATCTAACAAACCTATATCTTTAAAAAAATTTGTTCTAACAGTCCAGAACCCAGAACCACCAAGTTTTCCTATTACTGCAGGAAAACCAGCTAAAGAATTTGGCAGCATTTCTTTCTCCTTTATCCCTCCCGGGTGTTGAGATACTACTTTTATATCATTCAGTTTTAGTTTAGTAATATCTTGCCATGCTTTACTTACAACTTTATCCCAACCAGGAGTAACAATAATATCATTATCTAACAAAAGTAAAAACTCATAATCGTCTTTCTTTGGGTCTTGAAGATGGTGTAAACCAAATAAATTCGAACTAACAGCTTTTGAGAAGGCATCAAATGTACTTTCTTTAGTATTAAACGTAACTTGTGTTATTAATTTTTTATCATATAACTCATTAAAGTAACAAAAGTGTCCCTTTGTGTTAAACGACGTTTGAGAATCGTAAATATATAACTGAAAAGGCCCTATTGAGTGTTTATATAAAGCCTGTATACATTTACGACTTATCGAGAGACGATTTCTAATACTTAAAAACACTTTGAACATTAAATTTCCTCTCCAAAATTTTCACAAAAGTAATCAATCATCTACTAACTTCCCTATTTTCTCAACAGCTTCATAAAGATCAATAGTGTCATAACAAGGACTGTAACCATTAATACTCTTAGGACAAGGTTTTTGACCGTGCAAGAAACAAGGAGAGCAGTCAAGTTTTCCTTCAATCCAATCAACATTTTTATAAGTTTTTAGTCGGACGAAAGCTGAGAAGGGTCCATAAATTCCAAAAGCAGGTGTTCCGACTGACTGGGCTATATGTATTAAAGCTGAGTCTGTAGAAATCGATAGTTTAGATAAAGACGTTATCGCAATTGTATAATCTATTGACTTCGAATGTTCACAAAAATTAAAAACCCTTCCCTGATTATCCAATTTACTAATAAACTTTTCAACATTCTCAGATTGATAAGGTGAGTCGGTTATTAAAATATTAAAATCTCGGTCTGTAAGTTTGTCTATTAAATCTATCCAAAAGCTTGGTCTCGGAGTTCTAATTGGCGAACTTGCCCGAATTTGTACTATGAGAAACGGTTTTCCTTCTAAATTCCACTCCTTTAAGATCTTTTTACATTCATCAACTTTCTCTTGTTTTGGTTCTTGTTTTGGAATTAGTTTTTCATCTGGTAAATCAAGGTTCAACCATTTAGAAAATAAATTATATGAGTTTGTTGTTGTTGCCTCCTTACATCTTTCTATTACTCCCTCGAAAATTGCATGATAATCAGAATTAATTAGTTGTGAAGAAGAAAAAGGCAAGTCTAGAATCTCGTCAACACAATCCCAAGTTTCTACCATTGATTGATATTGTGGACCACAAGCAAATTTTATAAAACTTGTTGGATATCTTTCTTTAATATAACTAAGATTTGGTTGAATAAAAAGAAGATCACCGACCCCTCCAGTTCTAGTAACCAACAAACTTCTGTTATCTAAATCTTGGCCATAATATGGTTTATACAGATTTTTAAATTTCATATTGGAAGGTTTAAGAATACGTTTATTATAAATATAATGAAGTTGTTGATAAACACCCAACGCCATTACGTAATTTACTCTCTTCTTAAGTACTTGTTCTTTAAATCTATTCTGTTCAAAAGTAACACCATGAACACACTCACCTATAACAATATTTGGTGGATCTTCTCGTAGCTCCTCTAAAGTCTGTACTATTTTTAAAGATAAATTTTTTATTCCAAGTTGTTGTAATTGTGGAGTAGTTACAGTTTTAATTTTTTCAGAGTCAGTAGTCTCTAAAGTCTCTCCCCAATTCCACATTTCTAATTGGTTCACAATTCATATCCTTTCTAAATTAGCCAGTTTCTTTCTTAGTTTTATATTCCTTATCTATTTGCTTAAAAAACTCTTTTTTCTTAGCGTCTGCTAATTCTGATGGGGATTTAATACCCCAATCTTCCATTTTTTTTCTAAACATCTTCTGGTATTCATTATCTTCTTCTTTAATTTTTTCACTACATTCTTCTATCTCTTCCTCTTCCTCTTCTTTCTTCTCCATACCCATACCAGACGCTGTTCCTTTACCAGGTCCCATCTCTCTTCCATGAGGACCAGTTCTATCAGGAACATGCCCACCAGGACCAGTAACTTGTTCAGACAATTCTTTCTCAATGTCTTTCTTTATAGATCCAATATTATCATCAGGAACTTCATCAATTATATTATTTTCATGTTCCTTAGTTTCCTCTTCATCTTTCTTCATAGGTGGTGGTCCAACTTGATCTAAGATCTTATCTACTTTCTTATTGACTCGTATGATTTCGCTATATCTTCCATCAAGAATAAGATCTACCATTCTTTCTACTTCTTTAATTTTACTCATTTTAAAATACCTCCAGTTATTTAAGACATCATCTTTATAACAAAACTCCCAAGAATCACAAGAATAAGTCCAATCACAACAGTAGAAAGTGTAGTTGTAAAGAGACCGATTATCGCAAGTACTCCTCCAACAAAAAGTGCGACCCCTCCTCCCAATGATTCACCTTGTTCTTTAATAAATCGTGACTTATTCTTCTTTATAAAATCGTCAAATTTTAAAAGTACTTCTTTAGTATTTTCTATTATATCTCCTCCTTTTTTTGCAGATGAAGATATAACAGCTACCATACAAGCCATAAATTCTAGTGGTTCTCCTTCTGGAATATCAAAGTGTTTTCTCTTTAAATAGTCACTTGCAAATCTAAAAGATTTATCAAAATCTGGAGAAGTTTTCTTTCCTAGTTTCTTAGCAATATCAATAGAAACTGTTGGGACTGACGAGATGGCTCTTCCTAGAAGTTTAATATCTTTTTTAAATATTGAAGTTTTTAGTTTACTTAAAATTCCGCTTACTTTAATTGGTGTAATTTTCTTAATGAAAGAAGATACATCTTCATTAAGAAAACTAACTTCTTCCAGTAATTGAATTTTTTGTAAATAATCATCAATTCCGTCCATTTTTTTATCTCCAAAGTTTTATAAGTTTGACATAGGAAACCTCGTCCCTCATAGTCAGAATGATTCACTAATCTATTTACATCTTCTTTCTATATTCACATAACATTGTTCTATTCCTGACTTTTCATGTCAGCCATAGTTTTAATAAGAAGGCCACGTGCAACACAAGTTAGTGGGTTTTTTGCTTGTCTAATCTCAGAAACTCTAAAGGGAAGTTCATAAGTAACCAAAACGCTTTTAAACATATCTAAAAAACCATTTGGAATTGAGGTACCACCCGATACTATTATCGGTATCGACTCTTCAACTTCAATATCAACTCGTTCATCAAATTCTTGAATTATTCTCTTAATTGTATACTTTATCAGTGCTTCATAATAATAACGTAATGCTTCTAAAACTCTTCGTTTCTTTTTATTTTTCTCAGTTGAAAAGTCTTCTACTAAACTTAAACTTTTCTCTTTCAAACTAGTTACTCTATTTGGAATTATATCTAAAGATTCTCCAACATTCTTATCTATCCAATCACCACTTCTAGCTGTTGAAAACTTAAGAGCTTCAA
>Ga0315549_1001631_pt1 | contig 22890 bp, 21 predicted proteins | sample SalMarSW160200MG_FD_203101 | JGI IMG/M metagenome (GOLD analysis project Ga0315549, IMG submission 203101) | Salt marsh sediment microbial communities from the Plum Island Ecosystem LTER, Massachusetts, United States - Salt Marsh Sediment SW1601-200 ... | reverse complement strand
GACATCGCTTACGCCCATGAAACGCATCCGAGAGAACGCCACCTTGAAGAAATCCTGTGGAACGACCCATGGAAGGGAATAAAGGGGACAATCGCTTCGCCTAGAGGAGCTGGCAGACTATTCGGTAAAGACGTCACAAACAAGCTTCTAGCAATGCTTAACGTCAAAGCATTGATTCGGGGACACGAATCTTGTCCAGATGGATACAAGAGCATGCACGGCGGACGCGTATTAACCCTGTTTTCGAGGAAAGGATCCCCATACAACAACAGGTTTGGAGCTTACTTACACCTCGACATCTCACAGAAACTGGAAAAGCCCAAGCAGCTTCTGCAGGGAATCCATAAATTCTAAGCTCAATCATCATATTAGGAGACTAATAATACTTCATTGTTGAAAACAACCTTTTTCTGAAAAACCTAAGCAACAAAAACTTGCTGTTTCCACAAACGCTCGAACAGCAAGTACATGGTACAGAAAACATTTGCCAACAATACATGTCAGTTAAATGGGTCAATAAACAGAATCAGCTTTTCACTCAACATTCCAACGATGAGCCAATTTGATTAATGCTTCTTCAAATGTATATTTTTCAGGCATTACGTCAACTCTTAAACCTATTTCAGATAGGGTCTCAGCAGTTACAGGACCTATTGCCACAATAGTTAATTTGTTATTCATTATATCCCGTAGCTTTTCTTTGGAAATCAGTTCCCGCAACATCTTGAACAGGTTCCGAGCAGACAAGGAACTACCGTAGATTATAGCGTCAATCTTTCCATCAATCAAGTCCTGAAGGAATCTCTTCTTCAAATCTTGGTCACTGGGGAGCATTGACTCATATACATAAACTTCCTGTACTTCTCCACCCATTGCTCTGAGCCTGTTTGCTAGATCAGGAGTTGCACCTCTAGTTCGGGGGATGTAAATTGATTTGCCGGAAACACCATATTGCCGTAAGCACTCCAGTATTCCTTCGGAGCTATACTTTGCTGGAACCAAGCCTACAGGGATGTTGTGGTTCCTGAGTTCCTGTGCAGTTTTTGGACCAACAGCCATGGTCAAGGTTTTCTCTAAACCTTTCTTGAGTTGAGTTTTCAGTCCCAAATTTTCAGCAGAACTGAGCAAATACCGTATCCCATTAACGCTCATGAAGATAACATAATCATTTTTCTCTTTCGCAAGTTCAGCGATGAAACTCTCTACGGCTGACAAATCACTAGCTGCCTTAATCTCTATAGATGGAATAAAGTAGGGTTTTCCGCCGTATTGTTTAATCAGCTTACCAGTTTCTTCAGCTTGCTCACGAGGACGTGTTATGGCAACAGTTTTTCCCTTCAGCGTGAAGGCATTTTGAACCATGAGAGCTTGCTTCCTAGATTAACAACTTTTCCTATAACAATAACTGCTGGAGGCTTCACATTCTTCTCTCTTACCTCTTCTGCTATCGTGCCTAACGTGCCAAGCAAAATCCTCTGCTTCTCCGTGGTCCCCCATTCGATCACAGCCGCAGACATGTTAGGGCTTAGACCCCCCTCAATCAGATCATTTGCCGTGGATTCTAATGACCCCACACCCATCAAAACAACAATCGTATCCACAGAACCAGCTAGCCTGCCCCAATCTATAGGCGATTCTGCATCTGCTGCTTGATGACCCGTAACTACAGCAACGGATGAAGCATAATCCCGGTGAGTAAGCGGAATACCCGCATACGCTGGGGCTGCTACTGCCGAGGTGACGCCAGGCACAACTTCGAACACTATCTCGCTATCAGCTAGGGCTTCAGCTTCTTCTCCGCCCCTACCAAAAACAAAAGGGTCGCCTCCCTTCAGCCTAACCACTTTTTTGCCATCAAGAGCCTTATTGACCAACAATTCATTGATCTTTTCTTGAGAAAGCTCATGCTTATCCGAGCTTTTCCCCACATAAATCTTCTCAGCATCTTCTGGAGCGAACTCAAGAATTTCCTTGGACACTAACCTATCATAGACTACAACATCAGCTTCTCTTAAGACCTCAACAGCCTTCAAGGTAAGCAGTTTGGGGTCGCCGGGTCCAGCGCCAACAAGAAACACTTTACCATGTGCCATATTTTATCCTCCATTCAGCCTCCAACTCTTTGGCTCCCTGATCCAGAAGGCTCTGGGCAACCCGTTTTCCTAAATCCTGTGCATCGTCAAGTTTGCCCTCTGCAGACGAAAAGATTTTCTTCTGTCCATTAAGCGAAAAGACGCAACCATAAAACGACAAAATTTTACCACTGGCACGTCCGATTGCACCTATTGGAACGCGGCAGCCGCCCTCAAGGGATAGCACAAAATTTCTCTCGGCAGTTACTTCAGCCCTTGTTGGAGAATGATCAACAGATTCAAGAATTCTTATTACCTGTTCATTGTCGTTTCTTGCGACTATGGCTAAGGCTCCTTGCCCTGCAGATGATGTAAATTGTTCCAGCGAGAAACGTTCTGTGATCTGGCTTTCCAGATTCATCCGTTTAAGCCCAGCCTCAGCCGCTATAATTCCATCAAATTCGCCTCTTTTTACCTTTCGAATTCGGGTATCAACATTACCTCTTATGGGCTTGACTTCCAGATCAGAGCGAAGATGTTTGACCTGAGCCATCCTCCTCAAGCTGCTGGTGCCTATTACTGCGCCCTCAGGCAACTCAGCGAAGGGAATGGTGCCTTTTGAAATGAGAACATCGTTGGGGGAACTCCGCTTCGGTATCGCCGCTATAGTTGTCTCTGAATGTTCGAGGATGGGAACGTCTTTGAGGCTATGGACGGCGAAGTCGACTTCTCCTTTTGCTATTGCCAAATCTATCTCTTTTTCGAAGATGCCCTTTCTGTCAAGTGAAAAAAGGGACTTCGTTTTCTCTTTGTCACCCAACGTCTTGATTATGTTGACTTTAAATTTCAACTCTGGATGAATGGATTGGAGACTTTCTAGAACATCATTTGTCTGTATCAACGAGAGCTTGCTTCCTCGGGTGCCAACTGTTAGAATCATTAAACAGACCCGCCTTCAGTTGATACTTTACGCAGAGCATTATCAAAGGCTTCAATGGTGCTCTCTAAATCATCTTTGCTATGTGCCGTTGACAGGAAACATGTCTCAAACTGTGAGGGCGGAATGAATACGCCCTGTTTTAGGAGTTCTCGGAAGTATATGGAAAACTTTTTGGTATCAGACGATTTAGCGGTAACGTAATCAGTGATTGGATGGGAAGCGAAGAAGATTTGGAACATAGAAGCTATGCTGTTCACCTGTGCTTCTATATGGTAAGTTGAAGTTAAATCTACAAGAACTTTCTTTAATTCTTCGCAGTTACGTTCAAGTTTGGGATAGATTTCGTCTTGGTTTTTATGTAAAGTTTGGAGAACAGCATAACCTGTAGAGACGGAAAGAGGGTTTCCACTGAAGGTCCCTGCCTGATACACCTTGCCCAACGGCGACAAATGCTGCATAATTTCCTTTCTTCCACCAAAAGCCGCTATTGGAAAGCCTCCCCCCAGTATCTTGCCTAATGTTGTCATGTCAGGTTTTATTCGGTAACGTTCTTGCGCTCCACCGAGGGCAAGCCTGAAGCCCGTGATGACCTCATCAAAGATAAGGAGAATATCATAATCGTCTGTTAGCCTTCTTAGCCGATTCAGGTAGTCATCGTTTGGCAGAATGACACCAGCATTCCCTATTACGGGTTCAACAATCACTGCAGCAATATCATGACTCTCTCGCTTGATTACTTCCTCTAAAGCCGGATAGTTGTTATATGGCAGAACTATGGTGTTTTGTGTAGTCTCCTCAGGGATTCCAAGAGAATCTGGAGCCCCAAATGAAGTAGCTCCTGACCCTGCTTTTACGAGGACATAATCATGAGCCCCGTGATAGCATCCCTCGAACTTGATGATTTTCTTCTTTCCAGTAAAGCCTCTAGCGAGCCTTATCGCATGCATGGTGGCTTCGGTGCCCGAGTTAACTAGCCTTAGCATCTCCATGCAGGGAAATAGCTTGCTGATGAGTTCTGCAAAGTTAACTTCATTCTCTGTTGGAGCGCCATAAAGTGTTCCTTTTTCCAGTTGCTCTCTTGCTGCATCCAATACGCTCTCAAATGAATGGCCTAAGATCAGTGGTCCATAAGCCATGCAGTAATCTATGTAAGAGTCCCCATCTACGCTGTATAGTCTTGAGCCCTTTGCGCCTTTAACGAAGAACGGGTATGGCTTAAAGGCTCTGACAGGACTGTTTACCCCACTAGGCAAAACCTTGCTGGCTCTTTCGAAGAGTTCCTGTGATCTAGTTTTATCTAAAGCTGGTTCAGCCATGATTCCACATCCTTAGCGAAGTATGTTATAATGATGTCAGCGCCAGCCCGTTTTATTCCAGTTAACATCTCGAGGACAGCAGCCTTTTCATCTATCCAGCCCATCTGAGAAGCAGCCTTAACCATAGCATATTCTCCACTCACATTATACGCAGCAACCGGCAAACTGAAGCTCGATTTTGCAAGACTAATAATGTCCAAGTAGGGCAAGGCTGGCTTGACCATCAGAATGTCTGCTCCCTCGTTTGCATCTAACTCCATTTCCCGGAGAGCCTCATGCGGATTCCTATAACCCATCTGGTAACTTTTTCTGTCCCCAAAGCTGGGCGCAGAGTCGGCAGCCTCCCTGAAGGGACCATAGAAGCAAGATGCATACTTGGCAGAATAAGCCATTATCCCAACTTGGCTGAAACCAGAATCATCCAACGCCTCTCTGATGGACTTGACTTGACCATCCATCATACTGGAGGGAGCCACAAGGTCAGCCCCAGCTTCGGCATGACTGACAGCAATTCTCTGCAAAAACTCTAGAGTAGGATCGTTCATGATTTCCTTGTCTTTCACGATGCCACAGTGACCATGAGTTGTGTATCCGCAGAGGCAAACATCAGTCATAACAACAACTTCATCATCGAATTCATCCTTCAGCTTGCGAATTGCCCTTTGAACAATCCCATCTCCAGTAAATGCGCCGGAACCTGTCTCGTCCCTTTTTGAGGGGATTCCAAAAAGAAGAATTGCTTTCACTCCTTGTTCCAGGGTTTTTCTAACTTCCTCTGTTAAATGTTCAAGGGGTAGTCGAGAACATCCGGGCATAGACTTTATGGGAACAGGTGCCTTCGCGTTTTCATCTACAAAAATGGGATAGACCAAATTGCTTGGATGAACCCTAACTTTAGTTGTCATAGCCCGCAAGGCAGGTGTCCGACGTAGTCTTCTCATCCTAACTGAGGGAAAAACCAAATTTACACCTCCTTAGGAGCCTGATTTTTGTCCTGAAAGCTTTCTGCGATGTCCAAGGCAAGATTCTTGGCATCATCAAACTTGCCTTTTCTCAAAAGCTTCTTTATGTGAACGTCTTCGAGTATTTCGCAGAGAACAATCTTTCGAATTTTCTGATCAGGGATTCGCTGTTTCAGAATCGGTCTAACGTAATCCTGTAATCTAATTTGAAGCAAATCCTCTTTTGTGATTAATTTTTCTATTCTTTTCCTCAGAACTCTAGCCATCGTGGGGCTTTTTCCACTAGTTGATATTGCAATCTTAACGTCATCAATTTTAGCTAATGCTGGAAACATGAAATCGCTTATCGCAGAATTATCTACGCAATAAACCATGCATCCTGCCGCTTTAGCATGCTTGACTAGACGGAAGTTAAGATTTTGATCGTTTGTGACAGCTACAAGTAAATCTGGAGTCGGACTGAGACCGTTGACAAAAGCCTCTGCATCCCTAATGTCTGCGTTTACTAAATCGATTTTTTTTAGTTGATGTAACGTATGAATATCAACCAGAAACTTTCTGCTCACGACCAAAATTTTTGAGCCAGCATCCAGAAAACTCAAATTTTTTCTGTACCCTTCTGCGCCTCCTCCGACTATAACAACGTATTTTCCTTCAAAATTGAAGTCCAAAATCAAATTCATCCAGCCTCTCCTTTATTTACATCAAAAATGCAACCCTTATCGAGTGAAGTCTTAAACTTCTCCAGAACCTTTCCATAATCCAACGAGGATTTCACAGGAGGCATAGCGAGCCTTATCAGCGCATCCAAGTCCAAAAACTGCTCGACAGTTTCGATTGCTTTTGCTCCGAACTCTTCATACTTTATCTCGATTTCAGGAATCGCCCCTCGCCCCTCTAACAGGATACGGGGCAATATGCCGAGTAACTCGACGCCAAGGTTGCTGAAAGCAGATTTGATACGTTCTCTGATTTCGGGGGTGAGATAACTTGTGTGAACCTTGTTCAGTATCACTCCCACGGTTTTGATTCCAAGAGTTTTCATGAGATTAACGTAATTTAGGCCAGTTACTACTGCGCCTTCGATGCCTGCCTTGTCACATGCAACTACAAGAATTGTGGATGCACCTAGAGCCGCCGCTATTTCCGCGGTTGATGATGGACGTTTTACATTCTCGTTAAGAAACCCAGTGAAGGGACCCATAGCACCTTCGATTAAAAGGAAATCATAGTTTTTGCTTGCATGTTCTACAGCTTCAAGTAGGGGCATCCAGCCACTATTCGCTACCCTTATTGACGAGTAACTGCTGATTGGCTCCTTGATCAAGTATAGGGCGGGTACGATGTCACGTATGTCTCCGCCCACTTTCAGCAATCCAACGTTAACTCCCCGCTTCTTTAACGCACCAGCTACACCAGTGACTATGAAAGTTTTACCTGACCCACTGCCCGTTGCTGTAGTAAACAGAAGCACAGGAGTCTCTGCTTGTCGAGGCGAATTGTTTTCTGACTGGACATTCGTGGATATGCCAACTTCGTCCTTCATTTCCCTCAATAACCGTGAATTAGCATTCTTGATTTCTTGAAGTTCTTCAGGGGAGATACTCAAAGAATTGACGATGCTCTGGATGATGACTGGATTTTCGTCCAGTAGGGCATGGGTTAAGATTCCAACTACATTGCCCTCTTTGTTAGTGAAGCCGGAAACGAAGTCTTGTGGGTTATTACGGTAATTAACGCGCTGGACATGCGAAACAAGGATAGGTCTTGCTTCTTTATGGGGAATAATATTGCCGTAAGTGTGGCAGTGAAAACCCGTAACTTCTTTCCCAATAGCGTCGGTCATGAAACTTTTTCCAACAACGGTAGCCGTGACGCGGTCCGTACATATCAAGGGTTTAAAGTCTACATCTAATAGACCAAGCCCCTCACGCATAATGGGAATAGACGACAAACGCCCAATGTCAGTTGCTTTGGCGAGCACCTGAAAACCCGAACAAATCCCAAGCACAAACTTGCCAGCATCAACCATTTTTGCTATTTCTTTTTTTATGTTGTCTGTTATGCTTTGGGACTCTACAAGGCTGCCGCCAGGAATTATTAGCAAATCAAGGACTTCTGAAGCTGGCTTACCGTTTACGAGTCCGTCTTCTCGAATCAGATCAGTTGGCAAGCTTCCGAAGCCTTCAAAACAGGGCAACGCCCCTGGAACGTAAACCAATCCGACTCGATGCCGCAAGTTTATCCCCTGCTACTTCTAGGCGCAGAAATATGCGAACTCTTATATTTAAGTTGGAGGGATTATCCATCCATGGAGTCCTCTGCCGGAAACAGCAACATCATAAACGCGAGGATCACGCACCATAAATCAGGCGTCTCCCTAATTGAAACTGTAGGCTTCGAGGACCTGAAAAGTTCACTGACCGAGCTTTATTCGATGGATAATGTTGACGAGTGTGTTATACTTCAAACATGCAATCGTACAGAACTCTACATCGTCAGCAAGGATAACGAAAGCACATCTAAGATGACAAGCGAGTACTTAACAAAAAGATGTGGACCCAAATCCAAAGAAGCGGCTAGAGCCATCGAAGTCTCTTTGAACCAAGATGCCCTGAAACATCTTCTAAGAGTCGCATCTGGATTAGAGTCAATGGTAGTAGGCGAAGATCAGATTCTTGGTCAAGTTTGGAGTGCCTATTCAACCGCTGAATCCGCAACCACTGTCGGTCCAATACTTAAAACTGTATTTACCAGAGCAGTTAGCGTTGGAAGACGCGTAAGGAACGAAACTGACATCAATAGAGGAGCACTGTCTATAGGTTCGGTTGCAGTTGAGTTGGCAGAGACGCTGTTGGGGGGTCTTGAGGGAAAGAATGTTTTAGTGATGGGTGCAGGAGAAACAGGGACTCTTGTAGCTAAGGCACTATCAAGATGCTGTCCCAACGCCATCTTCATCGCCAACAGAACATATGAACGAGCATTGAAGTTGGCTGAGGAGCTTAAAGGCAAAGCAGTGAAATTCAATAGATTAGAAGAGGTGCTAAAAGATGCTGACGTAGTTATCTGTTCCACAGCTGCACCTCATTATCTCTTAAAAAAAGAGCCTGTTTGCAAGATCATGAAGCAACGCGATAACCGAAGTGGCTTAATGATTATCGACATCTCAAACCCACGAAATGTCGAGGAGTCAGTGCAAGATGTAGAGGGAGTGAAACTTTACAACATAGATGACCTTCGAACAATTGCGGAGAGAAACAAAGAGAAACGGCAGGAGAAAGCTGAAAAAGCCTCAAGAATTATCGATGAGGCTCTGCTTTTGCTTGAGCAAGATTTGAAAGCCCAGTCCGTAAGTAACATAGTTTCTTCCTTATTCTCGCACGCTGAAGAAATTCGGCAAAAAGAGCTGACGAAAGCTCACAACATGCTGGGAAAGCTTGATGAGAAAAAGAGGGATGTTATTGACGGTTTGACCTTCGAAATAGTTGAACAGACTTTGGTGCCTATTGTTGAGAATTTACGTAAGGCAGCCATGAATGACGATAAGCAGCTGATAGATGCTGCGGTCAAATTGTTTGGAGTTAATAAAAAGTAACCCGTCAAAAAAGGAGTGAAAGAATTGAATAAAACATGCTTGATCCTTATTGGGCATGGCAGTAAGCTTCCACACAATCGGGAAACTTTGGAAAAACTGGCTGAAATTCTAAGAAAACGGTCAAAATTTGAGAGAGTTGAAAGTTGTTTTATGGTGAGAGACAAGCCAGCAATTCCAGAGGCATTAGAAAAGGTCGTTAAACAGGGAATCACGAAAATTGTTTTGATTCCCACATTCCTAGCTCATGGCATACACACCAAACATGAGATTCCCGAAATACTGAGAACAAAACAGGAAGAACTCAGGTTAAAGGCGCAGGGAATAGAAATAATCTACGGGGAACCACTGGGTTCTGACGAGCGAATAGCAGAAATAATCGAAGAAAAGGCTCTAAAGGCGCTCGGTCAAGATACCAGTGAAGTAGCAAAGTTTCGGGAAGCCAGCAATCTAACAGCTTCAACTAACATGTACAAAACCAGCATGAGCATAATAAGACAGCTCATAGGCGATACTTTAGAAAAAGTTCCTGAGGCGCATGTCCCAATAATTGAACGAGTTGTCCACACTACAGCCGACCCCGAATTCGCCAAGCTAGTGGTTATCAACGAAAGAGCTGTCGAAGCTGGAATAGCCGCCATCAAAGCTGGAGCAAAAATCATAACTGACGTGAAGATGGTTAAGGCGGGCATAAACGAGACACGAATCAAAAGATTTGGGGGACGCATTCTCACTTACGTTGATGATGAACGAGCAATCAAACTGGCTAAACAGGAATCAACAACAAGGTCCGCCGCTGCCATGCGCCTAGCCATAAAAGAAGGCGTAGACAACTCGATTATAGCCATAGGAAATGCGCCCACCGCCGCATTCGAATTAGCAAAGGCTGTAAAACAAGGATTAGCCAAACCAGCCCTGATCATAGCCACTCCAGTAGGCTACGTAGGCGCAGCAGAATCAAAACAAGAAATTACAACATTGCCTATACCTTTTGTAGTGATTCAGGGTCCTAAAGGCGGAAGCGCGTTAGCCGTTGCCGTGTTCAATGCTTTACTTGCCATGGCAGAAAAAGACGCCAACGGAATTTGAGGCATAAAGGGGCTTATGATGCGAAGAGTTTTGAGATATGGCAATACAACGGGTGCATATGCTGCAGCTACGGCTAAGGCTGCTCTGATTACTTTGCTCGATAAGCCCATTGATAGGGTAGGTATACCTAGTCCTTTAGGAATTCGCTTTGAGATATTAATTAAGGAATGTAAGAAGCTCAGCGACGATACTGCTGTAGCTTATGCAATAAAGAATGCTGGAGATGATATTGATGTCACAGACAAAATGGAGATATCCGCCACAGTAAAGTTAACTGACGACGGCAAGATTAAGATAAAGGGCGGTAAGGGCATCGGCACCGTAACAAAGCCTGGTTTACCGGTTCCAGTAGGGGAAGCAGCAATCAACCCTGTCCCAAGGAAGATGATAGAGAATGCAACTAGAGAGGTTTTGCCGTCTGGTAAGGGTGTTGAGGTGACCATAAGCGCCCCTGAGGGCGAGAAAGTTGCTGAGAAGACCCAAAACTTGAAGTTAGGCATAGTTAGCGGAGTGTCTATTCTTGGCACAACAGGCGTAGTCAGACCCTTATCGCTGACTGCGTATAAGCGCTCGCTGGTTCCTCAAATTGATGTTGCTCTTGCCCAAAAGTATGAACGAATATTCTTGGTGCCGGGCAATATAGGAGAAAAGCTGGCTAAACAAATATTCAAGGTTCCTGAAGACGCCATAGTTCAAACAGGGGACTTTATGGGCTACATGCTAGAGATGGCTGTCGAGAAAGGGGTAAAAGAGATAGTGATTTTTGGTCATCCCGGTAAGCTTGTCAAGTTGGCGGCGGGAATCTTCAATACGCATCATAAGATGGGTGATGCGCGAATGGAGGTTATAGCTGCCTATGCGGGTGCTGCTGGCGCAGACACAGAACTTATACAAAAGATATTGCAGTCAAACACAACTGAGGAGACAATAAAGTTTCTTGAGCAAACCAAATTGTTGCAACCGACATTCGATAAGATTGCGGAGCAGGCTTGTTTACGTTCATTGGAGAAAACTAAAAACAAAGCCAAGATTAACGTAATAATCGTCTCCATGGACGGAACTATTCTGGGAACTGACCAGAATGCTAGGAGCATGAAAAAGTGAGTAAACTCAAACTAGTTGGAATGGGTCCAGGCTCACCCGATTACATCACTCCTATAGCAAAAAAGGCTGTGCAAAATGCTGAGATTGTGGTAGGCGCAAAGAGGGCATTGAGTTTATTCCAAGACCACATAAAAGGCGAATCACTGCTTTTGACGGCTCAGAACGTAAAAGAAGGACTCAAATACGGAATCAAGTCTGCCGAATCAGGAAAAAGCGTTGTGATACTATCGACTGGAGACCCCGGTTTCTCTGGTCTTTTAGGATCACTCATTAACATTGCCGGAAAAGACGTTGACGTAGATGTCATCCCAAGCGTAAGTTCAATACAGGTTTGTGCGGCTCGGCTTCGCATGCGCTGGGATACAGCAGATTTGCTTAGTTTCCACGGAGACGCAAGCCATGAGAAGAAGATGAGGCTGATTGAAGCTCTAAAAAACGGAAAAAAGGTTATGCTTCTCCCAGACCCAAAGTCTTTTTCTCCACAGGATATTGCAAGGTTTCTTATTGATCATGGAATAGACGGAGAAACGCCTGTTAGTGTATGTGAGAATTTGACTCTAGACGATGAGAGAACTGTTACATCTACTTTGGATGGAATTTTGAAGCAGGAATTCGATATGTTGTGTGTGATGGTTGTAGGAGCGGAGCAAACAGAAAGGTAAGATTGAGAGTGGTTGGTATGTGGGTTTATAGAACTCCGGGAATTCCAGATGGAGATTTTATTCAGAGCGATAAGGTTCCTGGACCTACAAAAGAGGAGATACGTGTAGTCACTATTTCGAAGGCTCGGCTTTGTGAAGGCTCTTACGTTGTAGATGTTGGATGTGGCACGGGCAGTTTAACGGTTGAGGCAGCCCTTCAGGTGACACAGAAAGGCAGAGTCTTTGCTATAGATAACGATGAAGAGGCTGTTGAAGTAACCAAAAATAACGTGACAAAATTTCATGTCCAGAATACAGTTGAGATTATCTGTGGAAAGGCTCCTGAGGTCATGTCAAATTTACCTAAGGTAGACGCGGTCATCATAGGCGGCAGCGCATCGTTAAGGGAAGTGATACATGCTGCTCACCAGAAACTGAAGAAGACTGGCAGGATAGTTATAAATGCGATACTGCTGGAGACAGCTGTTAAGGCTCTGGATGAACTCAAGAAACTGAGTTTCAAAGATTTGGATGTCGCTCAGATTTTTGTGGCTAAAGGGAGAAAAGTATCCTCGGGCACGATGATGCTGGCGAGGAACCCAATCACAGTAATATCTGCTACGAAAATGTAGGGTGAAAAAAAGGTTGCGAGGTAAATTTGTTGGAGTCGGTGTTGGTCCAGGCGATCCGGAACTTATCACTGTAAAGGCTGTAAAAACCTTGAAGACTGCAGATGTGATAAGCACTCCGAAAGCTCATGAGAATAAGCCCAGTCTCGCTCTTGCTATAGTCAAGCATATCTTGGAGGAGAGAGAAAGACCGCCTGAAGTGCTTGAGCTAGTTTTTCCAATGACAAAAGACAAGGAGGAGCTTAAAAGCTCGTGGAGCGAAAACGCTCGCATCATCGCCGAGAAAGTTGAAACAGGCAAAACAATCGCTTTCATCACTTTAGGCGACCCAATGTTCTATAGCACCTTCATTTACCTTTGCCAAAGAATGACAGAAGAACATCCAGAAGTCAACTTGGAAATTATACCGGGCGTAACATCTTTGACTGCCTGTGCCGCAGTTTCCAAGATACCTCTTGCAGAAAAAAATGAAGTGGTTGCGATTATTCCCTCGGGCATTGACTCGAACAGGATTGGGGAGATCGCCAAGCATGCAAACAGTCTTGTTTTGATGAAGGGCTCTAAAGGATTAAAGAAGCTAGTTCCAATTTTGGAAAAATCTGGTTTCACAAAAAATTCTACAATTGTCTTGGTTAGGAGATGCTCCATGCCAGAAGAGAAGGTAATGATTGGAAAGCTGGGCGATGTGAAGAATTGGGACATTCATGAAGATTACTTCTCGATTTCGATAATAAAAGAGAATGAAATTCAGAACAACAAGAAGGAGAATGTAACATGAAGAAAGTTGTTTTTATCGGTGCGGGTCCAGGCGACCCCGAACTTATCACCCTCAAGGGAAAGAGGAACCTCGAAAAAGCAGATGTAATCATCTACGCTGGCTCTCTCCTGAATCCAGAGATACTCAAATACGCCAAGCCCGATGCTGAACTCTATGACAGCGCAGCCATGAACCTGAAAGAGGTCCTTCAGGTGATGGTTGATGCAGTTAATGAGGGAAAATTTGTTGCTAGAGTGCATGATGGCGACCCCAGCTTTTTTGGTGCCATAACTGAGCAGATGGATTTTCTGGAAAAACAGAAGATAGCATACGAGGTGATTCCGGGGGTGAGTTGCCTGCAGGGAGGCGCAGCAGCCTTAAAGAGAGAATTGACGTTGCCTAACGTTTCCCAGAGCGTCATAATAACTAGACCGGAGGGCAGGACTCCTGTTCCAGAATCTGAGAGGATTAGAGAATTGGCTAAGCATGGAACAACGCTGGTCATATTCTTGGGCATTCAGCACATAGAAAAAGTCATAGAAGAACTCAAGGAGAGCGGTCGTCCGAAAGATACTCCGGTAGCGGTTGTGTATAAGGCTACATGGAAGGAACAGACGATAGTCCGAGGCACGTTAAAGGATATAGTGGAGAAGGTTAGGGACGCGGGGATAACGAGGACGGCTCTGATTTACGTGGGAGAAGTATTGAATCCGAAAGCCTATGATTATTCGAAGCTTTATGATCCAAAGTTTACTCATGGCTACCGTAAAGGCGAAAACGATGTTCCGTAAAGGCATAGCGATTTTTTCCGTTACTAGGCAAGGGGTTGAAACGGCAGCCAAAATCAGAGACATCCTAAGCAGGAAGAAGATAAGTTGCAGGATATTTGCGCCTGAGAAGTATGCCCAGAAAGGCGTAATCCCCTTAGAAAAGAAACTGGGGCAATCTGTCAGGGAAGTTTTCAGTGATGTGGATGCGATAGTGGCGGTTATGGCTACTGGGATTATCGTCAGAACGGTTGCTCCATTATTGGAGAGCAAGATGAGTGACCCCGCTGTGGTATGTGTTGACACTTCTGGACGATTTGCGATTAGTTTACTGTCGGGACATTATGGAGGAGCCAACGAACTGGCAAAGCTAATCGCTGATGATTTGGGAGCTGTGCCTGTTATCACTACAGCCTCTGATGTGTTGGGGAAGCAGAGCGTTGACGAACTGGCTAGAGCGCTGCATTATGAGATATTGAATCCTGAAAGCTTAGTGGCTGTTAACTCTGCACTAGTAAACGAAGAAAAGTTGGTGCTGGTTTTGGCGGGAAACGTGAAAATCCCCTTGGACAAAATCAGGGACTATACTATCAGAACTGCAGAGAATATAGAACAAGCAATAGAAATTGTAAACGGTTTTGATGCAGGAGTCATAATCACAAACGAAGAGACAATGCGGAACGAGTTGATGAAGCCAGCTACAATCCTGAAGCCAAAGAAAATAGCGGTTGGCATAGGCTCGAGGAAAAACGTGAGCGAAGACGACATCATTGAAACAGTAAATTTTGCTTTGTCACAGGTAAATATTCAATTGGAGCGCGTGGACCGCTTGGCTACGGTTGATATAAAGAAGGATTCTTTAAGCATGAAGAACGCTGCCAAGAGACTGGGGTTAAATCTGGAGTTTATCAGCATAGAGGACCTTCGCTCTTTGAGGCATGATGATCTTTCTCCTGATTCAGAGTTAGTTAAACAGAAAATTGGAGTTGGAGGAGTATGCGAACGAGCAGCATTGATAATTGCGGGAAAAAAAGCGAAACTGATACTCAAGAAAACGAAGGCAAAAGGCGTAACAGTGGCAATAGCAGAGGGCGAATAGCCGTAATTGGTATCGGACCCGGAGCCCTCAAGCACATGACGCTCAAAGCCAAACAGGAAATAGAAAACGCAGAAGTTATCATAGGCTACAAAACCTACGTGAAGCTCATCCAGCAAATCATCAAACGTGACGTGGAACTAATCAGCGGCAACATGGGACAAGAGGTCGATAGAGCCAGAACCGCCATAAGAAAAGCTCTGGAAAACAAGCGAGTTGCGGTTGTTAGCAGTGGCGATTCGGGAGTTTATGGTATGGCTAGCGTAGTATTAGAGGTTGCCGCGCACGAAAAAGTAAGCATCCCGATAGAGGTTGTTCCGGGGGTAACAGCAGCTACTGCGGCGGCTGCAACATTGGGGGCTCCGCTAGTGGGAGATTTTGCTGTAATAAGCTTGAGTGACATCTTGACGCCTTGGAGCTTGATTGAGAGGCGGTTAAGAGCTGCCGCTGAATCCGATTTTGTGATTGTCTTGTATAATCCTCAAAGTAAGGGACGAAGAGAGCCCTTGGCTAAAGCCCATAAGATACTGCTTGAATACCACGATCCGAAGACTCCTGTGGGCATAGTGAAGAACGCAAAGAGAGAAGGAGAAGAAACTACAATCACATCACTAAGAGACATGTTGAACTTTGAGATAGACATGGCGACCATACTTATCATAGGAAACTCGACAACATACACAATTAATGATAAGATGGTTACTCCGAGAGGCTACAATTTCGAAGCAAAACAGTAAACCTCAGAAGCAACGAAAGGGTGCCACATTTCTCTTATACACTAGCTTTCTTCAGAACCTTCATGGATGCTGAGAAAAAGAACACACCAAAGCCCAGAAGAGCAAGTAAAGAAAGCCAAGGGAAAGGCTGTCCTAAAGTTGCTGCTCGCAGGCATTGACTCGAATGTGTGAGTGGCAGAAGGTACAAGACAACTTTCAGTGCCTCAGGAATTTGGCTTAATGAAAAGAAGGTGCCGCTGAGAAAGGTCATTGGCAACAATACTAAGCTGCTGATGGTGCTCATATCTTGGTGTGATTTTGCCAAAAATGCCATAAGCACGCCGAAGAAGGCGAAAACAAAGCACGAAAGCACCAAAACAGCTATGAAAAGTATGTTTATCTTCAGTGATGGCGAAATCATAAAGCCTACTAGCAGAAACGCAGTGGAGCTGATTAAACCTCTCACTACTCCAATCAGAGCTTTACCGATGATTAGTGAATATAAGCTGATGGGCGACATTAAACATTCGTCAAATGATCTGAAGAATAGGCGGTCCACGTTAAGTTTTTGTCCAGCACTACTAAAGCTGATTGTCATGGCTGTTAAAGCGATTATACCGGGGATAACGAATTCAAGGTAGCTGTGCCCCTCGAAACTGATTCCACTCCCTAAGCCATAGCCGAAAGCTATAAGGTACATAAAAGGGTTCACAAGACTGGTAGCAAGGGTTCGAAGCCAGTGTCGCCTCAGAACTCTCAGGTCCACCCACAAGACGGAGTAAACATCTTTTAGCATGTTCAGCATTTAGTCTTCACTCACTTTTTGTCCAGTTAACTCTACAAACACATCTTCTAGGTTTGACTCCCGAATGATGATGGTTTTCAACTCTGGAGGCAGATTCTGAACATAGCTTTTCGCCGCCGCTCTGTCAGAAAAATAATGGTACTGAGTGTCTGTGTTGTTTGCAAGTGTTTCTACAGTGAACAAACCCAGTTTTTGACGCAACTCTAGGGGCTTACCAAGAGCTATTAAGCGCCCCTGATGGATTATTCCTACCCGTTGACATAGAGCCTCTGCCTCCTCGATATAGTGAGTTGTAAGGAAGATTGTGGTACCATCACGGTTCAGGCGCCGTATCAACTCCCATAGACGACGACGAGTCTGAGCATCTAATCCTACGGTTGGCTCATCAAGAAAGAGGATGTTAGGTCGATGTATCAGAGCGCGGACAATCATCACCCGTTTTTGCATTCCTCCCGAAAGCGCCATCACCATTCGATCAGCCTGCTCAGTGAGTCCCACATAATCAAGCAACTCAAGGATGCGCCTTTTGCGTTCAGAAGATTCAAGATGATGCAGACGAGCGTGTAATTCCAAGTTTTCTTTCACATTCAAATCTCGGTCCAGACTCATATGCTGCTGGGCAATCCCGAATTCCTTCTTCACATTGTCAGGTTCCTTTACTACGTCAAAGCCGTTTACCCATGCGCGCCCTGAAGTGGGCTTGGTCAAGGTGGTCAAGACACGAATAGTTGTTGTTTTGCCAGCTCCGTTGGGTCCTAGGAAACCGAATGTCTCACCTGAGTGTACATTAAGATTCAGGTCTTGAACTGCCCCGATATTACCATAGTTTTTGGTCAAATTTTTGGTTACTATTATGTCATTCAACACTCAACTTCTCCAGCTTCTTCCTTTTCGACTGTGCATCAATTTTTCTTCGATTCCTTTGCGAGCATGGCTTCATGCTTCTTTATTGTCTCATCTACTGCTATCTTAGTTGTAGCCCCGATTAACTCGCCAATCTTTGTGTGCCCACCGGTGCATCGTACCTTCTTGTCAGGGTCTGTTCCAGAAACAACAATCATGTTATCGGTTCCTGTGCCTGTTGCTTGGTTTTCAGGCGAAACTGAGCTTCGGGCATCCATATCTTGAAGGGCAGCAGTTTTTGCTTCTGTAGCTGTAATAATAGCTCTGGCGATTGCCCCGTCAGTTAAAGTGACGTTAGTTAAGAGAATTATGTTGATTGTTCCAAGTATGTTTACATAAGTTCCATCCTGTTCCATCCAATTTGCCTCATCGACTCCGGACCTAAGAGCGTTGCCTACTCCTCCAGTAGCCAAACAGCAGACTATGCGGTCCTGATAGGACTTTTCGCAGACTGCCAAGTTATTCATGTTAGCTCCTGTACTCAAAAAAGAGATATCGCCACGAGGGATTCCCAAGACCTTGGGAAAGTCTTCTTCGAATGCAGCATAATTCTTCATGGTAATTTGTGATAATTCGAAGGGCTGATAGTGGTTAGCGACAAAACGTACTTCCTTGTAGCCGTCCAAAGTGGAAATAACTCGACGTTTTTCGTTAAATGAAACAAACAGAGTGTTCACGTCAAAGTTTCGATACTTATGGTAAAGAACATCTGCTTTCACATTTTCTACTTTCAATTTGATTTCTTTTTTCTTCATTTCAGCACCTCTAAATTTTTTACTTTGACTCTCCTGCTCCTTCAAGTAAACCTTCAATATCTAAGTAAAGTTTCTGCAGTTTCTTCTTCATCTCTTCTGTGGCTTCCCACATGCCCCTCTCAATAGCCTCCAGAAACCTCTCAACCATATTCTGAAGAGCAAAAGGGTTCACCTCCTTCAACCACTTCTGCATCTCCAAGTCTAGAACATACTTCTCAGCTAATTTCTCATACATCCAGTCTTCAACAACTTCAACGGTTGCATCCCAACCAAAAACAAAATCAACTGTTCGAGAGATGTCTCCGGCACCATGATAGCCATGCCGTTTCTCGCTCTCAATCCACTTTGGATTAAGAAGGCGAGAACGAAAAACATACTTGGTTTCTTCATTTGTGCTCCTAAGTTTAACACGGTCAGGGTCAGAGCTGTCACCACAGTAGGAACGGGGTGCCTCTCCCTTGAAAGTTTTGACTGAACAGATCATACCACCATGAACGTCGTACCAATCGTCACCATCTAGTATATCGTATTCCCGTGAATCTTGGTTTTTCACTGTCAAGTCGATCTTGCTTAAGCGTAATTTGAATTGATCAGGCACTGAAACGCCATAGTTTTTCCGACCATAAGCATAGCATCCCCATGTAACATAGATGTTGCTGAGGTCTTTCTGGTCTTTCCAATTTTTAGTGTCTATTGCTTCACTGACACCAGAGCCGTGAGCTCCAGGTCGATCACCAAAGATTCTATAGCAAGCTTCTTCTTTTGCTCTTTCCACGTCAACGCCTTGAGTTATGCGCTCATTGACTTCAGTTGTCACATGTTTAGCAAGGTAGTTCTTCTCTGGAGGCTCCTTAAGACTAGCTACCAATGCGACGGCTTCGTCGATGAGGTTAATAATGTTTGGAAATGAGTCTCTGAACATCCCACTGATACGAAGGGTTACATCGATACGAGGACGTTTTAACTCCTCAAGAGGAATAAGTTCAACTCCTATTACTCTTCCACTGGTCTTTTCCCAGATCGGCTTAACGCCCATCAGATAAAGAATTTCGGCTATGTCGTCTCCTTTTGTTTTCATGGTGTCGGTTGCCCAGATGATAATTCCCATGCTCTCCGGATACTTTCCTTCTTCCTTCAGATATCGTTCCAGCAAAGCATCAGCCAAATCAACCCCGACTTTCCAAGCAGCAGACGAAGGCACAGCACGGGGATCAACGGAGTAAAAATTCCTTCCTGTAGGTAGAATGTCAGCCATGCCCCTTGTTGGTGAGCCAGAAGGTCCAGGAGGAACGTAATTGCCTTCGCATGTGTACAGGGTGTGGGTTAACTCATCAGTAGTAGCGGCTAAAGCGGGAACAAGAAAACTTGCTATATAAGCCAGGCACCGCTCCACATTAGGGTTGTTCCCGCCTAGCACAGCCTTAGTTAGAGTAGGAATACTCTGTTCTTTGAATTCCTTGCTGTGAAACTGTTTCACTAGTTCTAATGAAAGAATGTGCACATCGTTGATTATGTCGCCATTGGTTTTGCCGTTAGGGTTCAGCTTTCCTCTATTTGCTAGAAGGAGATCATAATCATAACCTTTCATTTCAGCAATCGATTGCCTCAGCGAGGGCACAGCAGCATTACTTAATCGGGTCAATGCAACTATAAACTCTTCAAGACGAGAATCGGCTGGAGGCTCACCCAGAATATGTAATCCATCCCGAATCTGAGCATCTGAAAGTTCATGCAGATAATCATGCAGCGTTTCCAAGAAAGAATCGAAGTCAGAGAATACAGTTTCTTCAGTAAGATCCAAATCATGATCTAGCTTGGCTTCACAGACTTTTTCCCAAATCAGCTTTTGCAGAGTCTGCAGTTTTCCCGTGTCAGAGGTTTTGGCATGATAGTAATCCTTCAACTGAACGTCTAGTTTCGCTAGTTCTTCGTAAGCATCAGCATTATGCATCACCGGAACTAGATGTTCGATAATGCAGCAGTAGCTTCTTCTTTTCGCCTGAGTGCCTTCTCCCGGATTGTTTATGATATAGGGATAAACATTGGGCAAATCAGAAATTGCTATATCTGGAAAACAAGACGCAGAAAGCCCAATAGATTTTCCTGGTAACCATTCTAAGGTGCCATGTTTGCCAATATGCATTACGATGTTGGCTTTGAAGACATCTCGAATCCAATGGTAATAGCCATAGTAATGGTGCGGGAAGGGAATGTCTGGGCTGTGGTAAATGCTTGCGGGATCATCAAAAAAACCGCGACGTGGTTGAAGCCCAATGAATACATTATCGTTGATTATTCCAGCAACCAGTAGCTCCTTTTTGTAGCTGAAAAGTTTACCAGGCGGTTTTCCCCACTGTTTTTCCATTTTTTCTTGGACGTCTATCGGCAGTTCATTGAACCACTGTTTATACTGTTCACTGGAGATTTTGGCTACAGCCCTTTCCGCCAGTTCTTGTGTGCTTGCCCACCTGCGGTCATTTGTCAATCCATTTATTATCTCGTCGATTATTTCCTTGCCGTTTTCAGGTAGGTCCAGTTGAATCCCTGCTTCTTTCAGGTCCCGCAGGATGTTCCAGACTGAAACTGGAGAATCGAGTCCGAAAGCATGGCCTATGAGGTCATTTCGGGGAGGATAGTTATGGAAGATTATGGCTACCTTCTTTTCTTTGTTAGGAATGCATCTTAGTTTAGCCCAGTTCAGGCTCAGACGAACCAGTTTGCTGACTCGTTCAGGGATTGGTTCATACTTGATTATCTTGGTTCCTGTCTGGGAATCAGTTTCGGAGAACTTCATGGCTGCTACTGGAACTGTGATTAAGATGCCGTCAAACTCGGGCATGGCTATGCTAGAAGCTATCTCGATTATGTTGAGGCCTTGAAAAGTGTCACGCCATTCCTCAAAAGTATTGACAGTTAAGATTGCTTTTATGACGGGTACTTTTAGTTTCTTCAAAAACTGGTCAGCAGTCTCAGATAATGATGTGGATAAGGAGAAAGATAAGGCGCTTATTACCACGTCGACCAAGGGTTCGCCGTCTTTCATGAGGTAGTTATCGATTACCCATTCTAGCCCTTTCATGCCAAAAGTCTCATCTTTCATGCCGCTGAAAAACACGGGAAGAACGTTTGCGCCTTGCTGCTCTATTTCTTTTATTAAACTGTCAACATAAGTTGTGTTTCCGCCCTGCCAGTGATTTTGATGGAACCAGACGCCAACAGTGGGTCTGCCGGGTACAATTCTCTTTGTTATGTACTCATCTAATGTAGGAATATAGTCAAAGTCAGGGTGGTATATTCCTTCCCATGGCGGTCGCTCAGGGGGATCGACTTCATAATTGGTTCCTGTGAAACGGTTTGTCACGTACAGCAGGAGGTTCTCGAAATTCTTTTTTCCGCCATAGTTGAGGTATTTTACGATTTTTTGGTAGTCCTTTTTGTCAACAGTGGAAAGGCTCTTGAATTCTTTGTTCTGTCCGAGTACTGAAGACGCGACAACAATAGGAACTCCGGCACATTTCAGCGTGGATACAAGAAGATCAAATTCTGGAAGTTCACCCATCAAATGTACAATAACGAGGCGTGATTTCTTGGCGAACTGAATAAACTCGTCCAGATTACCAAAGTCCCTAAAGTCTCCGCCAGTTTGAAGGAAAGTCTTCACTATTTCGCCTTTTGTTTCGTTTACGGATTTGGCAGCTGCAATAAAAGGCCCAGCATCGGGCGGAATAGTTGTTATAAATGCTATCTTAGTTTTCACCAATTTCAGCTCATGATGTCAGTATTTTGTCGCAATTTTTGGCAGAAGTGAGTTCACCATACTGTTAGTTTCGGATGCTAAAGGCGTAACTTGAGGTCTACCAAGAACTGAGCTTGTCACTCGCGATTTAATGCCGTAGACAGCTTCTATGTTTTCTTCGGTTATCACTGACTCTGGATTGCCAACAGCAAAAATGCATCCTTTTTTGAGAATTAGCATCCTGTCCGAGAATCTGCTTGCCAAGTTTAAATCATGCATTGCAACAATAACTGAACAGTGTTTGTTCTGCGTTAAACTCCTAAGTATGCACAAGATTTCCAACTGATGCCTAATGTCTAGGGAAGTCGTCGGTTCATCCAGAAGCAATATTTGGGGTTGTTGAGCTAGGGCTCGAGCGATAATGACTTTTTGTTGCTCGCCACCGCTGAGTTCATTAAAATAGCGCATAGCTAAGTTGCCAATACCAAGATACTCTAATATTTGAGCAACTATTTCTTTGTCTCTATCACCTAGACTCCACTGAATGTAAGGCCTCCTACCCATTAGCACAACATCAAAGACGGTGAACGGAAAGGTGTTCCTAGAGCTTTGAGGAACGTAACCCATCATCTTGGCTAACTCTTTGAGTCCTATCGTTCCAACATCTTTACCATCAATCAATACAGTATTCTGTTTAGTCTTCAAGATCCTGTTCATACACTTTAGAAGAGTGCTCTTGCCTGAAGCATTCGGACCGACGATGCCCAACACCTCGCCGGGACCCAATTCTAATTTCACACCTTCTAAGGCAGGAAATCCATTGTAACTGAACGAAAGATTGTTAATTTCAAGCTTCAACCCCAACTTTGCCTCCTTCTACTTAACAATATATAAATAAAAAATGGAACACCAAGCAGTGAAGTTATAATTCCAACGGGAAATTCTACTGGCGGCATCACTGTCCGTGCCACGGTGTCAGAAGCCAGAAGCAAACAGGCACCTATAACTGT